>ERZ773239.4-NODE-4-length-280107-cov-8.481975_pt1 | contig 280107 bp, 231 predicted proteins | sample MGYA00580521_ERZ773239 | MGnify/ENA primary metagenome ERZ773239 (study PRJEB29015, sample SAMEA2737801) | human gut metagenome | biome: human gut; feature: human-associated habitat; material: faeces | place: China | collected 2012 ... | reverse complement strand
TGATACCCGTAAGTATCATTCCAACAATTATCTATGCGACTTCATGTCGCACCCACGGCGTGTCCAGGTGGTGGATCGCCACCGCCCTGCGCTGGGCGTTCACGCCCGTACCGAGCATCGAGGTCGAGCCGAACAGCACGCGCACATATCCCTCGTTCATCGCTTCGATCACCGCTTTCCTTGACTTCTCGCTCTTGCATTCCTGTATGAAGCGTATCTCGTGTGCCGGTATGCCGTGATCTTCCACCAGCTTGCGCTTGATTTCGGTATATACGTTCCACCCGCCCGGCTGGTAAGTACCCAAGTCCGAGAATACGAACTGCGTTCCTTTCTGTGCGTCGTATCTGTGGTAATACTCCGCTATCATCTTGGCGCAGTGGCTCGCTTTGTTGTCCGGGTGATCTTCATATTCCGGGTCTATCATGCGCATGTCCAGTGCCATCTTCCTTGCGTAGTCCGTGGCGATGAGCATCTTCGCCTTTTGCTCCGTTTCCGACAGCGGCAGCCTGCCCAGCAATGTCGCATCGCCCGTCTGGGCAAATTCCATCAGCTGTTTGATGAAATATTCCTGGTCGGGTGTGGGCGGTATGTTGTGCAGTATCTCGTTCTTGTCCGGCCTGTCCACACCCACGTCCTCCGCCGTGCGGTAGTCCGTTATCTCGTTGTAGAACGCCGCCAGCTCCGGCACCTTGATGAAGTAGCGGAAGCGTTCCTTCTGCACGATGTTGTTCGTCACATTGAACTCGAAGTCCGTCGTCTTCTTGGCGAAGATCGCCGCCCATGCGTCGAAGCATCGGATGTCCTGCCTTTCCAGCTCCTTCGGACGCAGGTACTTGAAAAGCAGGTACAGCTCCGTCAGCGAGTTGCTGATGGTCGTGCCCGACAGAAACGTCGCTCCCAGATCTTTTCCCGTCCGCTCCTGGATGGTGCGGATGGCAAACAGCAGGTTCAGTGCCTTCTGGCTGCCTTCCGAGTTGCCCAGCCCCGCCACACGGTCATGTCTTGTGTTGAATGTCAGGTTCTTGAACTGGTGCGACTCGTCCACGAAGATATGGTCGATACCCATCTGCCTGAAGTCCGCCACGTCGTCCGTCCTCGACTTTATCGCGTGTTCCACCTTCTCCAGCTTGGCCGTCAGGTTGAACTTGCGTTTCTCCAGTCCCTTCAGCATGGCGCGTGACACATCCTTGCCCTGCGAGCGGAGCACTTCCAGATTTTCCTCCACCGTATCCAGCTCCGCCTGCAATATACGCTGCTGCAGTTCCGGCGACTGCGGTATCTTCCCGAACTGGTCGTGCGACATGATGACGCAGTCCCAGTCGTTGTTCCGTATGTCGTTGAAGAAGCGCACGCGGTTTGCCGCCTCGAAATCCTTTTCCGAGGCATACAGTACGCGGGCGTTGGGGTATGCCTTGCGGTAGGTCTCCGCTATCTCGCGCACATTGGCTTTCAGACCGATTATCATCGGTTTGTGTACCAGCCCCAGCCGCTTCATCTCATATGCTGACACGCACATGATCAGCGTCTTGCCGGTGCCCACCTCGTGGTCGGCTATTCCTCCGCCGTTCTGTTTCAGCATCCAGATGCAGTCCTTCTGGCTGGGGTACAGATCGGTGATTCCCAGCCCTTTCAGGTCAAGTCCGGGAAAGGTCTGGTGGCTTCCGTCGTACTTCGGGCGTACGAAGCAGTTGAACTTGTTGTTATACATGTCCGTCAGCCGTTTCTTGAACTCCGGCGACTGTTCTTCCAGCCATTCGGTGAAGCCACCCCGGATTTCGTCAATCTTCGCGTTCGCCAGCTGTATGCCCTCGCTGTCGCGTGCCTTGATGTCTTTCCCGTGCTCGTCCTCGCCCACCTTCTTCATCATGTCGGGGCAGGTGTTGTGCAGGGCGTGCTTCAGCAGATGCATCCCGTCATAGTGGCGGTAATAGCCCTTGACCAGAAACTCGTCGGTGATTTTCATCGTCCTGTGGCCGCACGCCACCGAATACTCGTCGAGGCTCTCCGAGTAGCTTATCCGCACGTCCGTTTCAAACAGGCGGCTCATGTAGGCGGCATACACGCCCGTGGGTATCCACCGTTCCCCGAAGTTGAAGTCCAGGTCTTCAAACGGGATTTGTTCGGGGATGTTCTCGCGCAAAGCCTCCAGAGCCTCCCGTGCCTGCGGCATCATCCCGTGCTCCCCGTGTCCCTTTACCCATTCTTCCACCTCCTTCGCTTTTACCACCACGTTCCCGGCGATGAAGCGGTCGGCTATCTCGTAGTTCCCCGCCATCGGGTTGTAGTACACCCTACCTTTCAACGCTTCCAGCATGTCCGCCTGTGCCATGTCGCACAGGGATTCCATATACGGCAGGTTCACCCCGCCGTAGCGGTTGAGCGAGGCGGATAGGGCTTCCTCCGGCGACTCTGCCGTGACGGTCGTTTCCTGCGAAAAGGAAACGGGGCGGTCGAATATGTCCGCCTTCACCATCGTGCCGCCCTCGCTGCGCTCCAGTGCCAGCATGTTGCGCCCGGAGGCGTCCATCATCAGCAGCTTCACGTTCTGCCTGGCGTTCAGGCAGCCGTACCGCATCACGAACTCGTCATAGTAGGTGTTCAGGTGGCGGCGGAGCATGTCGTTTGCCTCCTGCCGTTCCGCCTCCTGTGCGTAAAGCCGCTCGTAGGTGTCGCGCATCGAGATGTACAACTGAGCTTTCTCCTTCTGCATACCCTCCATGTCCAGCGGATGGAAGGTTGCCCCGTAGCGGGTCACGTCCTTCAGCACGCCCACCTGATAGCGCACGCCCTGCGTGTGTACCCATGCCAGCGAGCCGTCCTTCAGGTGCGGCTCCAGCGGTCGGCTGTACGGGCGGGGCATCATTTCCTCCTCCCGCTTGCGCTGCCTCTCTTCCGGTGTCATTGCCGCTTCCTCACGGCGCATGGCTTCTTCCACCTCCGCAATCCGTCGCTTCCTTTCCGCCTCGAATCCGTTTTCCACCGGATAGACCGCTGTAGCAGCAGTACCTTGCAATTCTTCCGTTTTTCCCGCATCGTTGTTTTCTCTTTTCGCCTCTGTTGTTCCGACCGCTTCTCTGGCGGCATTGGCTTCTATCTTCGCCTTTCCGAGCCGGCGCAGTTCCGCCCGACGCTCCGGAGTGAGCGACATCATCATTTCATAGAATCCGTTGATGGGCGGGTTCGTTTCCCAGTCCAGGCTACGATAAACGGCATCCTCCGGGTCGCCGTCCTCCTCTGGAGGTGCCGTGTCTTCGGCTTTCGGTACGGCAGTTTCCACCGGGGCTGCTTCCATCTCCGCTGTGTCACGGATGATTTCCTCCATTTCCTTTGCCTCTTCCGGGGTAATGGCGGCACCAGCCTCCGTCTTTCCGCTGTCCGCTTTCATTTCCGTACCGTCCTCCGGCAGCACGAACAGGGATGCCTGTACCGGTTTCTTCGGCTTGGACTTGCCGCCCTTCTTCCGCCCCGGTTTCAGTCCGCGCTCCGCCAGCCGCCTTTCCTCCTGCGTGTAGCCGAACAGGTCGTACAAATCCATCACCGGGGTTTCCGTCTGTCTGCTTTGCACTTCTTGCGACATGCCGGTCATGGCTTGCACTTTCGGCTGCACACTGTTTGCTTCCCTTTTTGTCCGGTCCGCTGCACCTGCATCCGGCAATCCGCTCTCTTTTTTCACCTCCGTCCGTTCTTCCGCAACCGAAGCGGAATTTTCTCTTTTCGTCTCAATACCCTCGGTCTGTACGGCAATGTTCTGCCGCATCTCTTGCCGTGCTTCCTGTCTTTCGCCCTTGATGCCGTTGTAGCGTTCCAAGTCCAGCCGTACCGACAGGTCTTCCGACAGCATTTTATACAAATCCATCGCAATACCTTCCACACCGCCGTTGTGCGTGTATATCATGGCGGGCTTGCCGTAGGGGTCGGTATCCTTTTTCGCTTCGGTATGGATGATGCGTTCCGGGTGGTCAAGGAAATATTCATTGGTAACGACTCCGGTATGGTTGCTTCTGACTGTCCGGGTAAACCGCATGTCCTCTTCGGACAAATCCATTTTGTTGATGTTCTTTTGTAGGATTATCAGGTCACAACCCACTTCCGTGTTGGCGTTTTCCGTGAACAGGTTGTTCGGCAGACGTATGGCGGACAACAGGTCCGCCTGCTTCATCATCAGGTAGCGCGTGCCTCCGTTGCCTTCCGTATTCAGTACGCTCTGCGAGGTGATGAATGCCACGACACCGCCGTCGCGCACCGCGTCCAGCCCTTTCAGGAAGAAATACGTATGCACTTTCTTCGCCGCTATCCGGTGCATGACCGACTTTTTCTCGTATTCCGCGTCAAACACGGCGATGTCCCCGAAGGGTATGTTGGAGATGGCAAGGTCGAAACGGTTCAGGAAAGGTTTCTCTATCTTCTCGAAGCCCTCCGTGCGTATTTTCTGCTGCGGGTACAGGTGTCCGAGCATCTTGCCCGTCAGCAGGTCTTTCTCGAATGCCGTCACCTCCGCCTGCGGGTTGTTCGACAGCACCGGGTTGATGAACGCGCCCATGCCTGCCGACGGCTCCAGCACCAGCCTCGGGCGCACCTTGCGGTCGTGCAGCACATCCGCTATGGTGTCCGTTATGGCTTGCGGGGTGTAGAACGCCGTCAGCACCGAGGCTTTCAGCGAATCCGTATAACGCTTGTACTCCATGTCGTCCCGGCTGTTTTCCCGGATGATACGGTGCAGCTCCACCGTAGGGGCGAACAGTTCGAGGTCGGATTTCGCCCAGTGTACGGCATCCGTCAGCTCCCGTGCCGGGTTCAGTATGCACTTCAGTCCCCCGAAGCCGCAGTACCGCCCCAGCAGCACGCGCTCCCTTTCGGTGGGCGTGCGCCCTTCCCGGTCGAGCGTGAATGCCGTCCGTATCGCCTCGATGTTGTCCCTCAGTTTCTGTTTCCTATTGAATGCCATAGGACTCCAGATAAAGCATGACGGTTCCGGTCAGCTCCGTGTAGAGCAGGTCGTGTTCGGGCGACAGGGCGAAGGTGTCATCCGACGTGTCGTAACCGCCGAGCAGGTTTTTCAGATAGGGGAACAGTTCTCGGCAGAACGCCTCGCGGTCGGATGCCGCCACCTCGTCGGCGAACTCGTTTTCCACCACCTCGCGCAGCAGGGCGTAAGGGGAGAAGTGGAGTCCTTCGAGCAGGACGCGCATGGCTTCCTCCTGTGCGGCTTCCGTGGAGCTTCCCTCCAGCCTTGCCTTCTCGAAGGTCTCGGCGGCGGCTTCCTCGCGCCCGGAGATAAGACCGGTGTCGGATACTTTGTCGGGATGGTATTTTCTCAGGTAGTCCAGCAGGTACAGCCCGTAGTAGGACAGTTCCGCCGGAGCGGTTCTCTTGTTCTGTTTCATTTTCTTATGGATTTAGTGGATGAATGATTTTGGAAAGGATAGAAAAAGGCACCCGGTATCCCTCCGGGTGCCGCCACTAAATCCATGTGAATAAAGAGTATCAACGGATTGAAACAGATTATGACATGAACCAGTGGCGAAGTTACGCATTATTTTCGTTTTCCTTTCATGTTCGTGCCTTTTCTTGCGCCTTTGGCTTCGGGAAAGATGAAGTTCGTGTTGAAATCCGCATCAAAAGTCACCGCAGCGCTGAAGGGCTTGCCCTGCTTGCTCTTGAACCCGCCGAGCATCGCCGTCTTTCCTTCCGTCAGCAGACCGGTCATTTCCTCGTCGGTGAGTGTCTTGCCCGCTATCTGGCGGAACACGGGCAGCAGGCAGTCCGGGTTGTCGCAACGCACAACCTTGCCGTAGAACTGCATCGTGCCCGTGCCGCATTTGGGGCAGGTACAGCCCGAAGCCTTGTGCCCGAAAATACGGTCACACGCAAGCAGGTCCGTGGTAATCTTGCGGGTGTAGCTTTCTATGTCCCTCATAAAAGCCTCATGCGGTGTCTTTCCCTGTTCTATCTTTGCCAGTTCCGCCTCCCAGCGTCCGGTCATCTCCACATTGGCGATATCCATCTCCTTGACAATGGAATACAGGGCAAGCCCTTTCTCAGTCGGCACCAGCGATTTCTTCACACGCACCATGTATTCCCTTCTGAGCAGCGTTTCGATGATTGCGGCACGTGTGGCGGGTGTGCCGATACCGCAGTCCTTCAGGGCCTGGCGTGCCTTCTCATCCTCCACATCGTCGCGTCCGGCGGTCTCCATCGCTGCCAGCAGCGAACTTTCCGTATGCAGCGGTTTCGGTCGGGTCATGCCCGAACTCATCGAGCATCCCGCCATCACCAGTGTGTCGCCTTCCGCCCAGTCCGGCAATGCCGTATTCCCGCTGTCCTCGCCGTACTCTCCGTACACGCCGCGCCAGCCTGCCTTGCGCACGATGCAGCCTTTCGCCTCAAACGTCAGGCCCTCGCATCTTTCTCCTGCGTCCGGCACCACCTCCGCTACTACGGTAGCCGTATCCTTCACACATTCCTCCGAAAATGCCTCTACCATGCGTCCGGCAATCATGTCGTAGATGATCTGCTCGTTCTTGTACAGGGCAAGCGGGCGGTTGGGTGTCACCAGCAGGGCATGGTGGTCAGTCACTTTAGAGGCATCCACACAACGGCGGTTCAGTTCCCCCAGTTCCCTGATTTTCTCCGCAAGGGCGGAGTGCCCTGCCAGCCGTTCAAACAGCAGCGGTATTTCAGCAAACACATCTTCCGGAATATGGCGGCTCGATGTTCTCGGATAGGTGACGAGCTTCGCTTCATAGAGTTTCTGCACCAGCTCCAGCGTCTGTTCCGCCGTGAATCCGTGTTTCGTGTTCGCCTCCTTCTGCAGTGTGGTCAGGTCGTACAGCAGCGGCGGGTTCTCCACCTTCTCCTTCTTTTCCACCTTAGTGACGGTGGCGCACATCTTCGCCTTTACCTTATTGTATGATGCAGCCGCCTCTTCCTTGTCCTGCCATTTCTTTACCGAGGAAAACTTCACTACCGTATCCGTACCCGCCGGTGTCACCGAGAAATGAAGCTGGTGTACCGGTTCCGGCGTAAAGCGTCTGTTCTCCCAGTAACGCTTGCAGACCATCGCCAGTGTGGGTGTCTGCACGCGCCCCACCGAGTATGTGCCCCGCCCGGCGGCTACGGTCAGTGCCTGCGTGCCGTTGATGCCCACCAGCCAGTCCGCCTCGCTGCGTGCTTTGGCGGCTTGGTAGAGATTGTCATACTCATGTCCATCCTTCAGTTCTTTCAATCCCTTGCGGATGGCGGTGTCCGTAAGCGAGCTTATCCACAGGCGTCGGAACGGCAGGGTACAGCCCGTATAGGCATACAGGTATCTGAAAATCAGTTCCCCCTCGCGGGCACAGTCCGTTGCCACAATGATGCCCTCACTTTCCTGCCACAACTTGGTTATCACCTTTATCTGTTTCATCGCTGCCGCATCCGCCTTGTAGCCCTTGTCCGTCTTTACCTGTCGGGGGATCAGCATGAACACCTCCGGTATCACCGGCAGGCTGTCCCTGCTGAAGCCCTTGAAGCCATAACCGTCCGGCAGGGCAGGCTGCACCAGATGCCCCAGTGCCCATGTCACATGGTAGCCGTTTCCTGTATAAAATCCTTCTTCCTTTCTTGTCGCTCCGGCGATGCGTGCTATCTCACGCGCCACGCTCGGTTTTTCTGCCAATATGGTAATCATACATTTTCTGTTTTAATCATTGATACTTTTGTTCCTTGTGGAGTGGAACGGGGTACGCCGGTTATCCGTGGGATATGCGGTACATGGCGCATGAGGCCCCGTTTCAATCCGTTGTTTATTCTCTTTGATTTTTTATGGATTCAGTGGCGGCACTCAGGAAACCTTCATGCCTTTGGATTTCTTCGTCTGCTGCTTTTTCTGGGCATCGTCCTTCGGGGCGGTCTGACCCTGCGTAAGCGGCTCCTTCAGGTGCTTGGTTGCCTCGTTCGTCTTGCCTTCGTTGTTTACGGCGAGCTGCGTGCGGCTCTCGTTCGACGGGGCAACGGTCTGTGCGAGGTCGGGATTTGCCGAATAGGTCAGCGGTCTGCCTTTCTCGCGGTCGAACTTCAGGTACTTCGTGCAGGGCTGTCCCTGGTCGTCCTTTGCGTTGGCGAGTACCACAACTTTCCCCGCCACATAGTCCGCTTTCTGCTGTTCCGTAAATTTGTCATCCTTCCATTTCCCGATCGGGCGGATGCTGCCGTCCTCGTTTGTCCACGAGCGGTTGCGCCGCTGTCCGTTCTCCTGATTCCCGTCTTCCTTCTGCTGCTGTCCGGTAGCATCCGGGGCTTCCGGGCTCTTCTGTTTTTTCTCCTGTCCGTTTCCGCGTCGCTGCGATTGTCCCTGCCACAGATGCTCCGGCACAAACTCCACATCGCGTTTCTCCGCACTTACTTGCAACACGGCTTCAAACTTGCGTCCGTTCTTCAGCGTCACCTCCTTGGGCAGTGCCAGTCCTGCACGCAGGATGTCCTGTTCCGGTTTTAACAGTTCCGTCAGTCCGATTCTGTCCGGGATGCGTACCTTGCTTGCCGGAATGTCCACGATTTCATTCGTCAGGCGGTCGATGCTGATGTACGACGGACGCATCTCACCGGTTTTCGTATCCGCCACATCCACCAACCTGCCCAGATTACCCGTCTGCTTCAGGTTCTTCTTGTCCTCGTCCGTGAAAGTGTAGCCGTTGTAGGGGATGTCAAGCCTCGGCTCATGGCGTACGAAATGGGGTGCGAGCTTCATTTTGCCGTCTTCCGTCTTCTGGAACGATAGGCGGGCTTGCAGCTCATAACTATCTCCGCCGAAGGTCGGGTTCACCGTCACCAGATTTGTCTTGCCATAGTTCATCAAAGCTTTCATGTCCTTTTCAGACAGATTCTCTTTTTTCACCCCGAACCGTTCCAGTTCCTTCCAGTCCACGTCGCCGTCCGCTATCAGGTTCGGTCTTTGCGTCTTCGCCTGCGGTTGCCCGTCCTGTGCCGGTTCCTGTCCCTGTACCGCCTGCGTTTCCGCTGCCTGCGGTTGCTGTTCCAGATTTTCCTGTTTCATTTCTTCTATTTTCTCATTTGTTTGTTGTTCCACATTGTCTTCTTCCGTATTTTCTCTTTTCGCCTCTTCCGCAGCCTGCTGTTCCACAGCCTCCGTCTCGGCATTTTCTCTTTTCACCTCCTCCGCAGCCTGCTGTTCCTCAGTTTCCGTCTCGGCATTTTCTCTTTTCGCCTCCTCCGCAGCCTGCTGTTCCACAGCCTCCGTCTCGGCATTTTCTTTTTTCACCTCTTCCGCAGCCTGTTGTTCCTCAGCTTGCTGGTACGCCGATGTATCCACCTTGTGCGGAGCAAGCAGTTCTGCGTTTGCCGCAGGGTCTCTCAGCAGGTCCTTGATAACCGGAAGCAGTGCTTCCACCATGTCCGCTGCCACCCTGTAGAAACCGAAGCGCGTCGGTTCCTTGCACTGGCGGTAGAAGTTCCTGAAGAAATTGTCTATCGCATCTCCGTGGCGGTCAAAGCGCAAAAACTCCTGCGAGTGCTCCGCTTTCGGCGGTATCCTCTTGGGATAACCTTTGCCGTCCAGTCCGGCAACCACGCTGATTTCGCCCGTCTTCTCGTCGCGGACAACCAGCACGTCCTCTTCCTTTTTCTTTTTCTGTTCCATTGATTGATTTTTTATTGGTTATTGAACAAGCCTGCCGGCAACCACCCATACAGGCATTTTTTCTTTTCGTCTTGAAAATTCCCTATCATAAGCGACTTGCCGTGCGCCTGCCTCCTTTCTTCTCTTTGGTCTTGCCCGGTGATTTCTTCCCTGTGCCTTCCTTTATCTTCAGCACTTTCCCGCCGTCCAGTACAACTTCTTCCATGTTCCGGCTGATGAACTCCAACACGTCCGACTCCTTGTAATAGCTCTTGCGGCTGATGCGCCGGCTTTTGAGTCCGTATTCGCTGCGGAAACGTTGGAGTGACCGCTTGCTGGTACGCAGCATCTCGCACAGGTCTTGGTTGTCATACATCCGTTCCCCGTCCAAGTACTTCACCCCGGAAGCATCCTTGTTTATCAGTACCGATATGATACCGTCCAACCGGTCAATCCGTCCCATGATGCGTTGCATCCATTCCTCAAACAGGTCCTTACCAACCGCTTCCATCGTCTGCCTCCTTTCTTGTCATCAGGTAGTTATGCTTGAACTCCTCCAGTGTCTTCGGATTGCAGCGGACAATTTTCCGTCTCACGCATTCCTCCAGATCCGTCAGTCTGTACCGGCACTTGCTTCTTGCCATCATGTAGGGAATAGTCTTGTCCTTTCGCATCCGTTGCAGTGTCCTCGTGCTGATTTTCAGCAGGTCCGCCGCCTCCTCGCTCGTCAGCAGGATTTCCACTTCCTCCTTCGGCACGTTGTCTTTCTTGAAAACATAGTCCGCTATCCGGTCTATCTTCTCCATCATCGTTTTCACGACCTCATTGTCCATTGTTACTATTTCCATATTATTCCGTATTGGTTACGCTGCAAAGGTGCGCAACTCCGTGCAGGCACAATCCATAGTATTTCCATAGTAGGGAATGATTTTCCCGAAATTTCCTGTAATTCTTTCCACAAGTGCCCTGTTTCTTCACATACGGGCACAAAAAAAGGCGGCTCCGCCCGGCATGAAGCACGGATGAAGCCGCCTAATCGATCAGTCATTAAATATGTAATAGAATCAAGCTACACTGTTTTCCCCAGAAACACCCCGATAACCGACAATGCCCCCAGTTGTTTCATCTTTCGTTGCAGTTGCCTGAAGCTCTCCCCGGTCGTGAGTACATCATCCAGCAGGACAACATTCTTTCCTCTGATATACCGCCGTGTGAATTGCAGGTTCCGCAGTATGTCCTTATCCTTTCCCTTTCCTTTCAGTTGCTCGCGGTCTTCCTCTATCCAGATGGCCTTGAAACCATCCGCAATGCCCAGCCATTTCGACAGGTAGTAGCATACTACCGGAAAGCGTTTCCGTTGTCTTTCCCTTGTCGATGCGGGTATAGGTATCAGTACCGTGTCTTCCTTCGTTCCGTTGAATCCTGCATGTTTCAGACACAGTGCTAGTATCCGTGCGACCAGCTCGCCGCAATGTCCACCTTCCTTAAAACGGAATATCAGGTTGCTTACCCGTTTTTGGTGTGTATCCGTCTTTTCAATCTTCGTTGGGTAATAGTCATGCAGGTAGTGACACCTGCATCCGTCTATAAGCACTTCTCCCTTGAATATCGTTTCATACGGATAGAAGTCCGGTCGCTTCCCACTCTCAAATGTGAAGTTCAGCACGTCCCTCATCATGGTATTCGTTTCCTTCGACCTGCCCAGCGAGTACCATCCCGCATGTTTCCCGGCTTCCATCAGGCACATGCCGATTTCCATCGCCTCGCTGAACCGCTGGTGCGAGACGATGTACCACCCGTGTTTCCGGCACAGGCCGGCAAACTCCTTCATGTCAGTAGTCAGGAAGTACATCATGCCTTCCTCTTTGATGACTACCGTCAGTTCCGACTTCGGTTTCTCCCGGCAAAACAAGCTTTCGCTGTATTCCACTCCGTGCCATACCGACTCCGTGCATTCCTCATCGCAGAACTGCACTTCCACCTCTTCAAGCAGGTCAAATTCCTCCACCATACCGTTTCTATCTTTAATTACAGGTTTAAGATGGAGATAAGTTACACATTATTATCGGTTTACAGATAAGTATGTTTTGCAGTTTCACATTTTTTAGCTTATACAAACACGTGTCGGGACAGCCTCCTGCAAAAAAGACTGCCCCGACACGCATATCCGTCATATCCGGCGGTTTCAGTTCAAGCCCTTTCTCTTTTCACCGGTCATACAGAGAATGACCGTATTCTTTTTTGCCTCAAATGACTCCGCCAGCCTCCGTGCCGCCCATTTTCTGAATGCCTCGCACTTCAGTCCTTTCATGCGGAATCCCAGTGCGACGATAGTCTTCAATCCGTAAAGGTCAGTGCTGCAATTTTTTCCGTTATAGATGAAATGTTCCACTCGTACATCCGTGTATTCGTCAAAATCCCCTGTTTTTGCCAGAGATTTCAGTCCGGCATTCACTGACTGTACGAACACATCGTATGCCCGTGCGATGTCACATTTCGAAAGCCATACTTCTCCGTTCTTGTCCGTTTCTATTTTCACGGCAACCCTTTCCGGAGCATTGCGGTCATATTCGATTTCAAAATTTCCAATCTTTATCATAGCATATCTTTTGTTCTTACCGTTAATCAGGAATGTTTGAAACAAGAACAACCAATCGTCTATATTACATTACTCTTCAATGCAACATCTTCTATACTGGTAAGTTTACTTGCTAAAACCTTCATATCTTCACGTATCTTTTCATTAGTTATACGCGCGTATATTTGGGTAGTCTTTATATTCGTATGTCCTAATAATTTTGATACCGTTTCAATCGGCACACCTTTAGACAATGTGGTTGTTGTCGCAAATGTGTGTCTTGCCAGGTGAAAGGTAATATTTTTTTTAATTCCACACAAATCAGCAATCTCTTTCAGGTAAGAGTTTGCTTTCTGATTGCTCAATACAGGTAACACACGATTGTTTTTTAACTTTCCTTCGTATTTTTCCAATATCGCCAGCGGAATTTTCAGAAGTGGAAGGTTTACCGGAGTGGCAGTTTTCTGACGATGTAGCTTCAACCATTTGCTACCGTCAAATGATGTACAAATGTTTTCTTTTTTCAGGTTATAAACATCAATGTAAGCAAGCCCCGTAAAGCACGAGAATATAAATATGTCCCGTACCTGTTCCAGCCTTTGTGACTGAAAATCCTTTTTCAGAATGCGTTCCAATTCTTCTTCCGTCAGATAACCGCGGTCCACAGCTTTCATGTGGATATGATAATTGGCAAACGGGTCAACTGTTATCCATCCGTTATTTTTGGCTATTAAAACAATTTTACGGAATATCTGCATGAACTTTCCTGTCGTGTTTTCATTACATCGGCTCACTGTTCTTAGATAGAACTCAAAATCTGTCACAAACTTATGGTCTATTTCCCGAAGCGCTATATCTGATATTCTATATTTTACTTTCATGAACTCTTCCAACCGCCTGTAAGTTCGGTCATATTTCACAAGAGTAGCAGGAGCCTTACTGATGCCGCAAAGTTTTTCTGCATCCTCATTGTGTTGTTTGAAAAGCTCCAGTAAGGTCTGTTGCTTCACCTCATATCCGAGAAAAGCGTTTCTTACCTTCTCGGCAGTCACAAAGGAATCCCTTGATTCTATATAGCGGTAGTGGTTGTTCAATGCGGTACGTATGTCATCAAGCATGTTGTTCACCTGCCTTGCTTTCGTTCCGTTCCCTGACAAACGTCCCAGTTTGGTGTCCCACAGACGAGGCTCCACATCCAGTTTTGAACTGAATTGTGACATTTCCCCGTTTACGGTGATACGAATCATAATGCTCGCCTTACCTTCTTTGTTTACGTAGTTCTTTCTCAGATAGAAGAGAATTTTGAATGTACTTTTGCTCATAAATGCATCTGTTTTTATATCCTTTGTTACAATCGTTACACAATGCCACAAAGGAAAGGTTATTAATTGGATTATGAGCAGACAAAATTGAGACAACAGCGGACAAATCAGTGAGTTAGCATGAAAATCGTTACAATAATCAGACGGCAATTTTTCTGTAACGATTTGGTAACGGAACTTTGTCCGAAGTGGGCTATTTGATGTCCTTGGATTGGCACTTGCAGAATACAAAAAAAGCCCACAATTCATTGAAATTGTGGACTTTGTCGCTTTTAGACTCTCAGTTGTCCTTGAGTCTCAGCGGTGCGTACGGGACTCGAACCCGTGACCCCATGCGTGACAGGCATGTATTCTAACCAACTGAACTAACGCACCATTAAGTTTTTTCGTTGCCATCTCTCTCGATTGCGATGCAAAGGTAGTGCTTTTTTTTGAATCTGCAATAGCTTTCCGAAAAAATATTCAAAAAAGTTTTACGCCTCATTTTTTAGAAAGCCACACATAGGAGGTTCTTACAAAAACCTTGTCAGAAAACACCATCACAGACAAACTTTTTGTCGCTTTTATTAGGAGATTGTTTATAATTCGTTACTTTTGCAAAAACTATTTTTTTCTACAAAAAAAACAGCACTGAATGAAAATTGCAATCATAAAATACAATGCAGGCAACCTCTTTTCGGTGGATTGTGCACTGAAGCGACTGAGTGTGGAACCTGTCATCACTAACGACAAGGAGACACTGCTCAGTGCCGACAAGGTGATTTTCCCGGGAGTGGGCGAAGCACGTACCACCATGGATTACCTGAAAGCTTGCCACATGGACCTTCTCATCAAAGAGCTCAAACAACCAGTATTAGGTATTTGCCTGGGGATGCAGTTGCTCTGCCGACATTCGGAAGAAGGTGATGCGGACTGTCTGGGAATCTTCGATGCGGAAGTCAAGCGATTCCAGTCGACCAATCCTGAAGAGAAAGTTCCTCATATGGGATGGAATACATTGTCACATCTCCGCAGCCCGCTCTTTCAAGGTATGAAAGAAGAAGAGTTCGTGTATTTCGTGCATAGTTTCTATGTGCCGGTCAACGAATTTACAGCGGCCACAACCGACTATATCACTCCTTTCAGTGCGGCCTTGCACAAGGATAACTTCTATGCCACCCAGTTTCATCCGGAAAAAAGCGGAAAGGTGGGAGAATGTATCCTGCGCAACTTTTTGAATCTCTAATCACGAAACATTATATAAAATATGATAGAACTTATACCAGCCATCGATGTCATCGACGGGAAGTGTGTACGACTTTCTCAGGGCGACTATCAGTCGAAAAAGGTTTACAACGAGAATCCAGTGGAAGTGGCCAAGATGTTTGAAGCGCATGGCATCCATCGCCTGCATGTGGTCGACCTGGACGGAGCGGCTTCCAAGCATGTGGTAAACTATAAGATACTGGAAGCACTGGCCGGACAGACTTCGCTGGTCATTGACTTTGGCGGAGGCATCAAAAGCGATGAAGACTTGCACATTGCCTTCGAAAGCGGAGCGCAGATGGTAACGCTGGGCAGCATCGCCGTAAAGGAGCCGGATACGTTCAACCGATGGATGAAGGTATATGGCAGTGAACGGATTATTTTAGGAGCGGATGCCAAAGACGGGAAAATAGCCGTCAACGGATGGCTGGAGTGCAGCCGTCTGGAGCTGATGCCGTTCTTGGATGACTATATAAAGAAAGGTGTCGCAAAGGTACTCTGCACGGACATCTCTCGCGACGGGATGCTCAACGGGCCGTCTTTGGAGCTATACAAGCAAATCATGGAGGCGCACCCCGACCTGCATCTGATAGCCAGCGGAGGCATCAGCGGAATGAAGGACATTGAAGCACTGAACGAAGCAGGTATTCCGGCAGTGGTATTCGGCAAGGCTTTCTATGAAGGGCGTATCACCCTGCAGGACTTGAAAGCTTTTCTTCCTTAACTCTTAACTCAAGAAACTGATTATGTTAGCAAAAAGAATCATACCCTGTCTTGATATCAAAGACGGACAAACGGTGAAAGGTACCAACTTCGTCAATCTGCGACAAGCGGGCGACCCGGTAGAACTCGGAAAGGCTTACAGTGAACAAGGAGCCGACGAACTGGTTTATTTGGACATCACTGCCAGCCACGAAGGACGGAAAACGTTTACGGAGCTGGTGAAACGCATTTCTGCGGAAATCAACATTCCTTTCACCGTGGGAGGAGGTATTCATGAACTGAGCGATGTGGAACGTCTGCTAAATGCCGGAGCCGACAAGGTGTCTATCAACTCTTCGGCCATCCGGAACCCGCAGCTCATCGATGACATCGCCCGCCATTTCGGTTCGCAGGTATGTGTGGTGGCCATTGATGCCCGACAAACCCCGCAAGGCTGGAAATGTTACCTCAACGGAGGAAGGCTGGAGACCGACCGTTTCCTTATGGAATGGGCGGAAGAAGCCAACAGCCGCGGAGCCGGGGAAATCTTGTTTACCAGCATGGACCACGACGGGGTAAAGGAAGGATATGCCAACGAAGCACTGGCCGAACTGGCCGACCGGCTTACCATTCCGGTCATTGCTTCCGGAGGAGCTGGCAAGAAAGAGGATTTCCGTGACGCATTTACGTTAGGAAAAGCTAATGCCGCCCTGGCAGCCAGTGTTTTTCACTTCGGTGAAATTCCAATTCCCGAATTAAAAGATTACCTTTGCAAAGAAGGTATCGCCGTGCGCAGATAACTGTTTAAACTAACTATATTATATAAAGTAAGATTATGGAACTGGATTTTGAAAAAATGAATGGCTTGATTCCGGCCATTATCCAAGATAACTATACGCAAAAAGTATTGATGCTGGGATTCATGAACAAGGAAGCCTACGAGAAAACCATGGAAACGGGTAAGGTGACTTTCTTCAGCCGTACCAAAAACCGTCTGTGGACCAAAGGAGAAGAAAGCGGAAACTTTCTGCACGTGGTTTCGGTAAAGGCTGACTGTGACAACGACACACTGCTCATCATGGTACATCCGGAAGGCCCTGTCTGCCACAAGGGCACAGATACTTGCTGGGGAGACAAAAACGAGCAGGACATCATGTTCCTGAAAGAGTTACAGGATTTCATCGACCGTCGCCGTCAGGAAATGCCGGAGAAATCGTACACCACCAGCCTGTTCAATTCAGGAGTCAACAAGATGGCACAAAAGGTAGGTGAAGAAGCTGTAGAAACCATCCTCGAAGCCTGCAATGGAACCGACGAACGCCTGATTTACGAAGGAGCCGACCTGCTTTACCACTTGATTGTGCTGCTTACGTACAAAGGCTACCGCATTGAAGACTTAGCCCGTGAATTGAAAGAGCGTCACAGCGCCACCTGGAAAAAACACTAATCACTATATATGGAAGAACAACCACTCATTTCTTACCAGCACGTAAACGTGAGCTTGCAAGGACAGGAGATTCTTTCTGACGTAAACCTGGAACTCCGGAAAGGCGAATTTGTCTATCTCATCGGGAAGGTGGGCAGCGGAAAGTCTACTCTCCTGAAAACCATCTACGGTGAGGTGGAGATTGATGCCGGAGAAGCATGGGTGCTGGGAAATGCCATGCGCACCCTGAAACGGAAGGACTTCCCTACCCTGCGCCGGAAACTCGGCATCGTGTTTCAGGATTTCCAGCTACTGACCGACCGTACCGTGCACGAAAACCTGAAATTCGTGCTTAAAGCTACCGGCTGGAAAAACCGAACCGAAATAGAACGGCGAATTGAAGAAGTGCTCCAGCAGGTTGGCATGGAAAACAAGGGGTACAAAATGCCTAACGAACTTTCCGGTGGAGAACAGCAGCGTATCGTCATCGCCCGGGCCATACTGAACAAACCGGAAATTATCCTGGCCGATGAACCGACCGGCAATCTGGACGTGGAAACCGGACGGCGCATCGTGGAATTATTGCAGGACATCTGCCGCCAGGGCTCAGCCATTCTGATGACCACGCACAACCTCAACTTGCTTTCGGAATATCCCGGAAAAGTGTACAAATGCGAACATCACCGTCTCACGGAAACGACAAATTCATAAAAAAGACAAAGGAGTAAAAGGATTTTTGCCCAAATGACCCCAAAATAGGGTTTTTATTATTACATTTGCTCCCGAAATTAATTAATTATAGAACATTTAAAATTCGAAACGTAAAATGAAAGTTTTAAAGTTTGGAGGTACATCTGTGGGTTCTGCACAAAGAATGAAGGATGTGGCCAAATTAATCACTGACGGCGAACAGAAAATTGTAGTCCTGTCTGCCATGTCAGGTACGACTAACACATTAGTTGAAATTTCGGATTATCTGTACAAGAAAAATCCAGAAGGTGCAAATGAAATCATCAATAGACTGGAAGCGAAATATAAACAGCACATTGATGAGTTGTATTCTACCGAAGAATATAAACAGAAAACACTGGATTTCGTAAAATCTGTATTCGATTACATTCGTTCTTATACGAAAGACATATTTACTTTATTTGAAGAAAAAGTCATCCTAGCTCAGGGAGAAATCATCTCTACCAACATGGTGACTAACTACTTGTGCGAGCAGGGCGTAAACGCGACATTGATTCCGGCACTGGAATACATGCGCACTGACAAGAACAGTGAACCGGACCTGACTTATATCCGCGAAAAACTGTCGGCACAACTGGAAGCAAACCCGGGTTATGAAATCTATATCACTCAGGGATTCATCTGCCGCAACGCATACGGTGAAATCGACAACCTGCAGCGTGGAGGAAGTGACTATACGGCTTCTCTGATTGGAGCTGCCATCAATGCTTCTGAAATCCAGATCTGGACAGACATCGACGGTATGCACGACAATGACCCGCGCGTAGTAGACAAGACTTCTCCGGTACGTCAGCTTCACTTTGAAGAAGCAGCTGAACTGGCCTACTTCGGTGCAAAGATTCTGCACCCGACTTGTATCCAGCCGGCTAAATATGCCAACATTCCGGTACGTTTGCTGAACACCATGGAACCGACTGCTCCGGGCACACTGATTTCTAACGATACGGAAAAAGGCAAAATCAAGGCGGTAGCTGCCAAAGACAACATCACCGCTATCAAGATTAAGTCAAGCCGTATGCTGCTGGCTCACGGTTTCCTCCGCAAGGTATTTGAAATCTTTGAAAGCTACCAGACTCCGATTGATATGGTATGTACTTCAGAAGTGGGTGTATCTATGTCGATTGACAACACAAAACACCTGAACGAAATCGTAAACGACCTGAAGAAGTACGGTACAGTAACGGTAGACCATGACATGTGTATCGTCTGTGTAGTGGGCGACCTGGAATGGGAAAACGTAGGTTTCGAAGCAAAGGCACTGGATGCAATGCGTGAAATTCCGGTACGTATGATTTCATTCGGTGGAAGTAACTACAACATCTCTTTCCTGATTCGTGAATCAGATAAGAAGCAGGCGTTGCAGTCATTGAGCAACGTGCTTTTCAACGGTAAAGAGAAATAAAAGCAACCTTTTATAAAAGCTAAAGGCGGAGGATACGGTCAGTAAAAACCGCATCACCGCCTTTTTTATTCTTCTAATATAACAACAATCACAACTAAACCCATTTTATGAAAGCTAATTTTCCAATAGAGCAGTTCCGAAAACTGGAAACGCCATTTTATTATTATGACACAAATCTGCTTCGTGAAACCTTAAATAAAATCAAGGAGGAAGCAGGAAAATACAATAAATTCTGTGTGCACTATGCGGTGAAAGCTAATGCCAACCCTAAAATATTAGGCATCATTCGTGAAAGCGGACTGGGAGCTGACTGCGTAAGCGGCGGCGAAATCAAAGCTGCCATCAAGGCCGGATTCCCTGCTAGCAAGATTGTATATGCTGGAGTAGGAAAAACAGACAAGGAAATCAATCTGGGACTGGATTATGACATTTTTTGTTTTAACGTTGAGTCTATTCCAGAACTGGAAGTCATCAACGAACTGGCTGCAGCAAAGAACAAGATTGCCCGCGTGGCTTTCCGTATCAATCCGGATGTAGGTGCTCATACGCATGCCAATATCACTACCGGACTGGCAGAAAATAAATTCGGTATCAGTATACAAGACATGGATCGTGTGATTGACCTGGCACTGGAGATGAAAAACGTGAAGTTCGTAGGATTACACTTCCACATCGGCTCACAGATTCTGGATATGGGCGACTTCGTGGCACTCTGTAACCGTGTAAACGAATTACAGGAGAAACTTTTTGCCCGTCAGATTATCGTGGAACATATCAACGTGGGAGGTGGCTTAGGTATTGACTATGCACACCCCAACCGCCAGCCGATTCCTGACTTCGCAGAGTATTTCGCTACTTATCACAAGCACCTGCGCCTGCGTCCGCAGCAAACGCTTCACTTTGAATTGGGACGCTCAGTGGTAGGTCAGTGCGGTAACCTCATCACTAAAGTTATTTACGTGAAACAAGGTACCAACAAGCAGTTTGCCATCGTAGACGGAGGAATGACCGACCTGATTCGTCCGGCTTTGTATCAGGCTTATCACAAGATTGAGAACCTCACTTCGGAAGAACCTGCAGAAGCATACGATGTAGTAGGTCCTATCTGTGAATCATCGGATGTATTCGGAAAAGCCATCGACCTGAACAAGGTACACCGTGGCGACCTGATTGCACTTCGTTCTGCCGGAGCCTACGGTGAAATCATGGCTTCTGGATATAACTGTCGTCCACTTCCGCAAGGATATACTTCGGACGAGTTAGTATAATGCAACTATTTTTATTTGTTGAATAATTCGAAGGTAAATTTACATCCCAAGGAGGTAAATTTACCTTTTTCATTTCCGATAAAGACACCCACATCAAACAAGTGGGTAGCAAAGCCGTAACCGAATTCCAGATAAGGATTCAGGTGGGGCATGAAAAGAACGCCGGCATAAATACGTTCCTTCTGTACGAACGACAACAAACGGGTGACCGGATATAAGAGGATGAAAGGTGCCTCAAAGGTCAGATTACCTCGTATGTAATGACTGGAAGCATTGTACCAGCGTCCGTCCAGCATCTGGAACGTACCTCCAATATCGTCATTCCAACCCTGGGGAAGATTCAAGTTGGCAAAATGCGCATAATCCACAAAGTACATATCCGATTGATTGGTAAACATACCGGCTCCCACATGATAAGCCAGTGAACGCACATTCTTCAAACGAATGATTTGTTCCACAGAACCTTCGATTCGTTCATAGGTACCGGAATTCTTTAAAACTTTGATACCCCGTTCGTAATCCAGCATAAAGGTAGGAAAGAAAGAGCCGACATTTATCTTTCGGTTGCCGTTCATATAATAATACATGCCCGGTGTCCATTCCAGACGAATACGGGGAGCGAAACTGTTATAATTAGAACGTACACGTGCTTCCACTTCCGGCGTACTCTTAGTATAACGCCAATGCATAGCCAAACCTGTGCCTAACTTTAGTCCGTTGCACAACTCAATGTTATGCGATATATCTACGTATACATCTTTAAAATAATCCAATTCAAGTCCATCGAAGGTAAACGCACTGTCCGGAATCTGCTCCAGCTGGTCGAGTACCACACTACTGTAAATTCGGTTACCATTTCCTCCATGTACTTCAATGGAGCCCAATTTCCGAGGATTGTAGATATATTCCATATCCGCCTTGGCATAAAACTCTTTCTTTGTAAAGTTATAACCAATCTGAGGAACAATACGTAGCAAACGCCCATCATGGAAAAGCTTGTTGTACTTAAATACCTGCCGATAGGATATTCCGTTCCGGTGGCTATAACTCACTAATAAGGGATTGATAATCGGAGAGCAGTTGATGCTTCCCACTTTAGAGATGTCAATGTCATAGCTGCTAATCAAGGCATCCCCCAGCTGCCCCAAGAACACCATGTTCTTCTTCAGTTTTGTAGGCTCTGCCTTTATCGTATCGGCCTCCCGTTTCAATCGCCGCTCATCCGCCGAACGGTAAAGCGAATCCTCATAAGCAGACAAAGGAATCGGACGGATGCGGTTGAACGAGTCACGTTCCACCACGAGCCGACTGGTATCACACGACAAAGTATAAGAATTCGAAAGATTATGGTCGTTCGTTTTCTTGACAATCCATTCCTCCCCCGGCTTACGATAAACAACCGATGAATACTTCATCCACCCCGTATACTTCATCTCCAGATGATTCTTCAGGAACTTGAAGTTCAAATCAAGATTCAGTAAAACAGGAAGATATTTCGTATCTTCCTCCTCGCCCATCTGCATGCTCAGTTGGAACCTTACCAGGTCATAACGTCCCTTGAGATTCATTCTTCGGATAGTCCAGTCGGCTGATGAAAGCCACAGAAAACCTTCCACCAACTGCGTGCTCCGGTAACGGGGTACGACACGAATGCAATACAATTCTCCTCCCAACCGGTGCTCCACCCTTTCAAGCAAATAATGATAATGTACCTGAGCCTTTCTGTTCAGCGGTGAAAGTATCCTGTTGCCCATCAGCGAAGGAGCATAAATATTGAACTTCATGTAGTCCATAATGTCGAATATCTGCCCTCTGGTGCTGGGGAAAGTCGTAGATATTGCCCTGACCTTCCGGTCGTAAATGGCAGGAGCCGTATATTGCAGCTCACTGATAGACTCATGAAAATAATCATTTATACCCTTTTCCAGACGAAACATGGAAGGCACATACTTGATAATCCGGTTCTGCTTATGTACTTTCAGATGACCTTTCAAATACAAATCGCCCTTGTATCCTTTCACCTCACGCAAATAAATAGATGCAGAATGAAACATGTAATCCAAAATAGAATCGGCCACGACAGGCTTTTTCGGAAGGTACGGAGCATTGTCGCGCGCCACCCCTCGCAGTGGGAAACAGCACAGCAAGCACAATGCCAGCAAGCCCCACAAAGCCTCATATAAGCCTTTCAGTTTTCGCATATTCACAGCAAATATATAATAAAGCCCTTATCTGAGGCCATTTTTATGATGAAAAAAAAGAATATTTTCAATTTTTCTTCGTACCTTTGTGCTTAATAACATGGTTTTGGAACATTTTATGGTAAAAAAGGAATTAACAGAAGCTGAGATTGCCGAAAGTATACCAGATTTATGGCAACCATTAACACAGCAACAACGCGAATTGCTGGCACAGAACTTTACGATTCAGAAATACAAAAAGAACGAAACGATTTATTGCGAAGGTGAAACGCCGGAGAATTTGATGTGCCTGCTGAACGGAAAGGTAAAGATTTACAAGGACGGCGTAGGGGGACGCAGCCAGATTATCCGAGTAATAAAGGACAAAGAATACTTTGCCTATCGTGCCTATTTTGCCGAAGAAAATTTCGTGACCGCTGCTGCTGCCTTTGAGCCATGTACCATGTGCCTGATTCCCATGCCCGTCATCGTGCAGCTGATTATGGAAAATACGGAACTTGCCATGTTTTTCATCAAACAGTTGTCGAAAGACTTGGGTATCTCCGACGAAAGAACAGTCAACCTGACCCAGAAACACATTCGAGGACGTTTGGCAGAATCATTGCTTTTCCTGAAAGATACCTACGGTGTGGAAGAAGACCAGTGTACTCTGAGCATCTATCTCTCCAGAGAAGACCTGGCCAACCTCTCCAACATGACCACATCCAATGCCATCCGAACCTTGTCTAATTTCGCCGCCGAAAAACTGATTATTATTGACGGACGAAAAATCAAGCTCATTGACGAAGAAAAATTAAAGAAGATAAGCAAGATTGGATAAACTTGCGGGTAAAATACCTCTTGTTTGTTCATTCACCGAGTGATATTGTTTCTGTGAGACATGCTTCAAGAGAAACAATATCACTTTTTTATTTCCTTAAATCCTAATACCACCATATTCAATTCCCCGCAGAAAAACTTGCTAAATTCATTTTACAGACGTACTTTTGTGTCAAAATATCATTTATATTACATTTCTACTGACATGGAAAATACCACACACAAAGAAGAAACCCACAAGACTCCTTTCGCCCGGATGCGGCAAAGACTGAAAGAACGAAAGCACCGGGTGATGCGCCTCATCGAATTGAAACGCCTCCGGAGAATACGTAAAAAGACCGTACCCGGGTACACCTACTGCAAGAATTGCGGTACCAAGCTGGAGGGCATGTATTGCCATTGTTGCGGACAATACGCCCTCGATATCTACCAGCCTTTCTGGAAATACCTGAGACAATACATTGAAAATGTCTACCAGTTTGACAGCAAAATCTGGCAAACTTTGTGGCTGATGTTCACCCGCCCCGGATTCCTGACCAACGAATTCAATGCCGGAAAAATCAATTCCTACGTACATCCTTTCCGGCTCTATATGTGCATCTCCGTCGTTTTCTTTACCCTTTTCTTCATGATAGCCTCCGACAAAGCCAATCAGGCATTGCAGGCTGTAAGCTCCCTAAACATCAACGACGGAATTGTAGCACAGCTCAAATCATCTGCTACCCTGCCCGATACATGTGTGTATGTATACCAAGGCCCTGAGTTAGTGAAGGCCTTTCAAGAAAGAGGAGTAGAAAAGGCCGAGGAGCTGTTCAAAGTGCAACGTCTGGACGACCGGTTCTCTCTTTCCTACATGCGAATGCCCCGAATCGTGGCCGACTCCTGCCTGCATGAAACAACTCTCCGGCAAAAAGACCTGAATACCATTCTGAATCTGAAAAAAGTAAAAGGTGAATACTTGAATAATCTGATTGAGGAAGAAGAGATTACCTCTGAATCCCTGCAAGCCGCGCGTCATTTCCAGGTAGATTCCACCGGTACTGCTCTTACTCCCGTATACGAATGGAGAGAAGACCACAACGATGAAGCACAACAACTTCGTCAGGAATCCTTTCTCAACCAGTTTTTTGGAGATTTGTCCAAATGGACTCCGCTCTACATGATGTTCCTTCTGCCACTATTTGCCTGGCTTTTGCAGGGAATGTTCCGGAAATCCAAACTTCCTTACATGTGGCATTTCGTACACGCGATTCACCTGAATACCGTGTTTCTGATACTGATTCCTATTCCACTGGTACCCGTGCTGACAAGTGACACTTTTATGGAATCATTTAAGGGAAACATGCCAATGTATACTCTCCTTATCTTCGTAGCAGGCATGTTTGTGTACACCTACATTTCCCTGCATACAGTATACCGCCGAGGATGGATACGTACATTTGTCAAGACAACCGTTTTCCTGGCTGTCTTTACCTTCATTTCACTAGCCATTGCGGCTGCGCTATTGGTATTCCTGCTTTCCACTCTTTCTGAGCAGCTTTAATATCAAACATTCACATAAAAAGAGCACTCCCGAGACATAACATTCATCTCTCAGGAGTGCTCTTTGCTTCAATATCCCTCACTTAGTCACTTAGATTTCCCGCAAAGCCTTGCAGAGCTGGTCGGGACAAGAAGTCGGCTTCCCGCCACAACGGATACCTTCCAGACGAGCAATCACTTCATCTATTTTCATACCTTCCACCAGGGCTGAAATCCCTTTCAAGTTTCCATTGCAACCACCGGTAAAATGCACACCCTTCAGTATGCCATCCTCTACCTCAAAATCAATCAGAGAACTGCATGTTCCCATCGTACGATAAGTATATTTCATTGTCATCAATATGCTAGTCGAGTTAACATAAAAAGAGAACGGAGCACCACTTGCCGGATTATTCCGGCCGGATACTCCGTTCCGTCATTATCTTTCAAGAAAAGCTTATTCAGCGTCTTCTTCCGGTTTCATGTTAGTATATACGGTCTGTACGTCGTCAAACTCTTCCAGACGTTCTACCATCTTATCGATAGTTTCACGCTGTTCCGGAGTCACATCTTTCAGGTCGTTCGGGATGTAAGTGAAATCACCACCGACATCTTCAAAACCACATTCTTCCAAATGCTTCTGAATAGCCGCATAGCTCTTCGGATCACCGTAGATAGTGATAGTTCCTTCTTCCGGATCTTCATCGAATTCGTCCTCTACGTTGTAGTCAATCAAGTCCAGAATCAGTTCTTCCATATCGATACCTTCTTTCTTCTTGAAAGTGAACACACACTTGTGATCGAACAAGAAGGCCAGTGAACCTGTAGTACCCAAGTTACCGCCAAACTTGTTGAATACAGAACGTACATCGGCTACGGTACGAGTAGTATTATCAGTCAATGTATCTACGAATACGGCGATTCCGTGAGGACCATATCCTTCGTAAGTCATACCTTTGTAATCGCTCTGGTCTTTACCCATTGCGTTCTTGATGGCACGTTCGATGTTATCCTTCGGCATGTTTTCACGCTTACAAGTAGCGATTACCGAACGCAGAGTCGGGTTGTTTTCCGGTTCCGGACCGCCAGCCTTTACCGCAATTGCAATTTGTTTACCCAGACGTGTAAAGGTCTTTGCCATGTGACCCCATCTTTTCAGCTTCGTAGCTTTTCTATATTCAAATGCTCTTCCCATTGGATGATATTTTAAATTTATTTTTTAATGAATTTACTTATTATCGAAGCACAGCTCCCAGTTTGTTCTGCAAGTTACCAATCAACTTCTGCATGAACTTGTCAATCTGCTTGTCGTTCAGTGTAGCGTTTTCATCCTGAAGCATAAAGCTTACAGCATAGCTCTTCTTGCCAGCTTCCAGGTTCTTTCCTTCGTACACGTCGAACAATTCTACAGACTTGAGTAATTTCTTATCGGTTTCGCAAGCAATCTTTTCGATTTCAGCAAATTGCACCTTCTTGTCAATCAGCAATGCCAAGTCACGTTTTACAGCCGGGAACTTGGAGATTTCCTTGTAGCTTACCGTATTGCCCTTGATGGCCTTCATCAGTTCTTTCCAGTTCAGGTCGGCATAGTACACTTCATTGTCGATATCGAACGCTTTCTGAATCTTCTTGCAAACTACACCAAAGGTAGCCAGCAATTTACCACCACGGGTGTGTACGGAGATAGCTACTGAGTAGATATCGTCTGAAAGGTTACCGAATACCAGCGAGCCGAAGTTCACGCCCAGACGACGGAATATGTTCAGCACGTAAGCCTTCAGTTCGTAAACCGAAGCGTTTTCGTCGGCATGAGCCCATGAGTTGCTTACACGCTTTCCGGTAATCCACAACCCCATGTGCAACTCTTCTGAATAGCCTGACAACACTTTTTCCGGATTCTTTTTCTCAGCATGGAAGTGATAGCAGTTACCGAATTCGAAGAACTTCAAGTCGGCATTCTTACGGTTGGCATTGTGCTGGATGCTTTCCAGACCACCGAAAAGTAAGGTAGCACGCATCACGTTCAGATCGTTACTCAACGGGTTCATCAGGCGAACCAGATTTTCCGGCTTGTAAGTTTCCAGTCCGTCGTAATAAGCGGCTGCTGTCAAAGAGTTGTTCAGGATTTCATTAAATCCGCAACCCACCAGCTGTTCACCTACCAGGTTCTGGAGTTTCACCGATTTGTCCACTTCTCCCTTCACGCTCAGGCTTGATTTCAGGGTAGTAGGAATTTCCACGTTGTTATATCCGTAGATACGAAGAATATCTTCAACCACGTCGCACGGACGCTGCACGTCTACACGATAAGGAGGAATCTGCAAAGAAAGACCTTCGGCCGTTTCTTCCACAATTTTCATTTCCAGGCTGGTTACGATGCTCTTCACCGTTTCTGCCGGAATTTCCTTTCCAATCAGTGAGTTTACATAATTATATGAAAGTTCTACCGCGAAATCGGCAATCGGATTCGGATAGTTATCTTTGATGTCAGAAGCAATTTCACCTCCGGCCAGTTCTTTCACCAGCAGAGCGGCCTCCTTCAAGGCATAGATAGTGATGTTCGGGTCGATACCACGTTCGAAACGGAAAGAAGAATCGGTGCTCAATCCGTGACGGCGGGCAGTCTTACGCACCCATGTAGGATGGAAGTAAGCACTTTCCAGGAACACGTCGGTAGTAGTTTCGGTAGTACCTGAATCCAGACCTCCGAACACACCGGCAATACACATCGGTTCTTCCGCGTTGCAAATCATCAGGTCCTTGTCGGACAATTTACGTTCCACTTCGTCCAATGTAACAAACGGAGTTCCTTCGGCACAAGTCTTCACCACAATCTTGCCGCCCTTTATCTTGTCGGCATCGAAGCAGTGCATCGGCTGGCCATAGGCGTGCAGGATGTAGTTGGTAATATCAACGATGTTATTAATAGGACGCACACCAATAAGGCGGAGCTTGTTCTGCAACCATTCAGGGCTTTCCTTCACCGTTACTCCCTTGATGGCTACTCCGGCATAACGCGGGCAGGCTTCAGTATTTTCCACCACAATGTCGATATTCATGTCATGATTGTCTACCTTGAATGCATCTACCGAAGGACGCTTCAGCGTAGCTTTATGACCGTTCTGAATGAGCCATGCGTAGAGGTCGCGTGCCACACCATAGTGTGAGCAGGCATCGGCACGGTTCGGAGTGATGTCCACTTCGAGTACGTATTCGCTCTTCACATTATAGTAATCCTTGGCCAGTGTACCCGGAACTACGTCGGCAGGCAACACGATGATACCTTCATGGCTTGTGCCCACGCCGATTTCATCTTCGGCACAAATCATACCGTTTGATTCTACGCCACGGAGCTTCGACTTCTTGATGGTGAAGCATTCGTCACCATCATACAATTTTGTACCCAGCGTAGCTACGATAACCTTCTGTCCGGCAGCCACGTTGGCAGCACCACAGACAATCTGCACAGGTTCTCCCTGTCCTAAATTGACGGTCGTAATATGCATGTGGTCAGAATTGGGATGCGGCTCGCAGGTCAGCACTTCGCCTACTACCAAACCTTCCAATCCTCCCTTGATAGTTTGAACTTCTTCCACTCCCCCAGTCTCCAAACCGATGGAAGTCAGTGCGGCTGCCACTTCGTCCGGAGTAAGGTCGAAGTCGACGTATTCTTTCAGCCAGTTATAAGAAATATTCATATCGTAATAGTATTTTATAATTTCCCAAACAATGATGTGCAAAGTTAATACATATTTGGGATATAAGAGGTAAGACAAAAAATATTTTTAGCCAAAAACCGTCAGAATGGTACATCGGGCACAGGCGCGCCAAACGGATTGTCGGGCATAGGCGGCATCTCCGTGGGTGGAGGCGGTACGAAGTCCTGTCCGCCGCCGTTATTCATCTTCGAACGGAGCACCGGAGCCTTCTTTTCTTCGCCCGGCATCGGCACAATCATGTCGTCGTCGGGGTTCTGGAAACGGGCATATTCGCCACGGAAACGAAGCAGCACATCACCTACGGCACCGTTACGGTGCTTGGCGATAATGATTTCGGCCATGCCGTGCAGGTCGTTACCTTTCTCATCGGTGTAAATCTTATAGTATTCCGGACGGTGGATGAAGCACACCATATCGGCATCCTGCTCGATGGCTCCCGATTCACGAAGGTCGCTCAATTGCGGACGTTTTCCGTCGATACCTTCACGGTTCTCTACTCCACGGTTCAACTGGCTCAGCGCAATAATCGGGATGTTCAGTTCCTTGGCCAATCCCTTCAACGAACGCGAAATGGTGCTGACCTCTTCCTGACGGCTTCCGAACGACATACCACTGGCATTCATCAGCTGGAGGTAGTCGATGATGATGATTTTCACCCCATGCTCACGTACCAGACGACGTGCCTTAGTTCGCAATTCGAACACGGACAAAGAAGGCGTGTCGTCCACGTAAAGCGGTGCGTCGTAGAGTTCTTTTATCTTGTAGTCGAGCTGTCCCCACTCGTAAGGTGCCAGCTGACCGCTCTTGATTTTCTCGCCCGGAATTTCGCAGACGTTCACAATCAGACGGTTTACCAGCTGCACGTTGCTCATTTCAAGCGAGAACAAGGCTACGGGCACTTTGCTGTTCACCGCCATGTTTTTGGCCATGGAAAGCACGAAGGCCGTCTTACCCATGGCCGGACGAGCCGCAATGATAATCAGGTCGGAGTTTTGCCAGCCGGAGGTCATCTTGTCCAGCTGATGGAATCCGCTCGAAAGCCCACTCAAACCGTCGGTACGTGCCGCCGCCTTCTGAAGCATTTCATAGGCTTCCTGGATGACCGGATTAATCTGCGTGTAGTCCTTCTTCATGTTCTGCTGAGAGATTTCGAAGAGTTTTCCTTCGGCCTCCTGCATCAGGTCGTCCACGTCCTGCGTCTCATCGAACGCCTTAGTCTGTATGTTACTCGTAAAAGAAATCAGCTCACGTGCCAGAAACTTCTGGGCAATGATGCGGGCATGGTACTCAATATGAGCCGACGAGGCTACCTTACCACTCAGCTGAGTGATATAGAACGGTCCGCCCGCCTCTTCCAGGTTACCGCGCGAGCGCAACTGCTCGGCCACGGTCAAAATATCAATCGGTTTCTGTTGAATAGCCAAGTCAGTAATGGCCGCATAAATCAGCTGGTGCCGGTGTTCGTAGAACGACTCCGGACGAAGAATCTCGCTCACCAGCGAATACGCATCCTTCTCAATCATCAGCGCACCCAGCACAGCTTCTTCCAGTTCGGGAGCCTGAGGCTGGAGGTGGCCGTACTCATCCATCGGCTTGGTCTTAGCCGTCTTTGCCACACGTGTATTTCTTCTCGGTTCTGCCATTTTGTTTTTGTTTAAGTGGGGCAAAGATACGATTTTTTCCGTGAATCCCGATTTTCTCGAAACTTTCTGCTATATTTGAGCAACGAAAAAACAAACGACCTTATGATTACATTTCCCAATGCCAAAATAAACCTTGGCCTGAATATTATTGAAAAACGTCCCGACGGTTACCACAACCTGGAAACCATTTTCTACCCCATCCACCTGCAAGATGCACTGGAAGTGACACGAAGAGAACAAAACGATGCTCCTTATACGCTTCACGTGAAAGGCACGGCTATCGAAGGAAAGCCGGAAGACAACTTAGTGGTCAGAGCCTACGAATTGCTGAAAAAGGATCATGACATACCACCCGTTGACATCCACCTGTTCAAGCACATCCCCACGGGTGCCGGACTGGGAGGCGGTTCATCCGATTGCGCATTCATGATTAAGTTGCTGAACGAGAAATTCCGTCTGGCACTAAGTCTGGAGAAGATGGAAGACTACGCCGCCCGCTTAGGAGCCGATTGTGCTTTCTTCATCCGCAACCAGCCGGTATTTGCCACGGGCATCGGTAACCTATTCGAACCTGTCCGTCTTTCGCTTTCGGGTTATTACCTGGTGCTGGTGAAACCAGATATCTTCGTATCCACACGCGATGCTTTCGCACACATCACTCCCCGCCATCCGGAAGTTCCATTGAAAGACATCATCTGCCAACCGGTAGAAACGTGGAAAGACAACATGAAGAATGATTTTGAAGACAGCGTGTTCCTGAAATATCCGGAGATTGCGGCCATCAAGGACGAGTTGTATGATCTGGGCGCGGTGTATGCCAGCATGAGCGGATCCGGCTCATCGGTTTACGGCATCTTCCGCCAGCCGGTAGAACACGTGGACGAGAAATTCGGCGGATGCTTCTGCCGTCAGAGAGAACTGGACTGATTGGAGTCCGGTTCTTTTTCTTAACTGACAATTTCAAATGCCGAATCAGCTTTTGATGTAGCCAAATAAAAAGGCAAGAGAAACTTGACAAATCCTTCCTCCACTTCCCGATTAGGGAAGCCCAAGGTATATGTACGAAAACGCTTGTCGTATCCCTTTATGGTGAGATAGCCACTCTGATATAGAATAGGCACAGGATTCGTCTCCATCGTATCAATACCGCTTAAAGAGTCGCAGTGGCCAATTCTTCCGTCAGACGATGCAAATCATAATGACTGCGCAAAAGCAGTTCCACTAAGAAAGTCGGTGTGCCCGTCTCAAACCAATAACTTCCAAATTCCCTACTTTTCAAGGCATTGAGCAGACTGAACGGATTGTAAAGACCGTCTGCATGACCGGAAAAATGATAACCGTCATACCATTGTCGCAGGCTTTTACAAGTCTCTTCATACGCCATCTCATTATGTTGCCCCAACACACGAATTCCTTCTTCAAAGTTTTCCAGTAATTCTTGCTCAGTAATACCGCACAAATTATTGTAAGCCTGCTGCAAGGAAATGTCTTCCAGATTATTCAAATCGCTGAACACACTTATTTTACTGAACTTTGTCACACCAGTCAACAAAGCAAAACGGAGATATGCATCCATCGACTTCAAAGCCCCATAAAAAGCTTTCAACGTATTACGGTACTCGGTCAGCAACGCTTCATTGCCAATAGCCTGGAGCATGGGCTTATCGTACTCATCCACCAGTACCACCACATTCTTCCCCGTTTTTTCGGCCGCACGGCGAATCACCCCGTTGAAACGGCGGGCTACTCCTATTTCACTCTCCGAAGCCCCATAAAGACTTTCCCAGTACTGTAGATTTTCCTCCAGCACATGAATCAACGCTTCTGGCGTATCGTATTTTTGTGCATTCAAATCCAGATGCAATACAGGATACGTAGTCCATTCCTTTTCCAAAGCTTCCATAGCCAAGCCATGGAAAAGTTCTTTTTTCCCTTGGAAGTAAGCTTCCAACGTAGATATAAGCAAACTTTTCCCAAAGCGTCGCGGACGACTCAGAAAGTAGTATTTACCCGTTTTTACCAACTGATAAATCTGTGCGGTCTTATCGACATAACAATAGTCTCCTTTCCGTATCTCTTCAAAACTCTGTATGCCTACCGGATAAATCATGCTCCTCATCTGAAATGAAATTTACTGTTTCTGCAAACTTACGCAAAATCTCTGTAATAACCGCCGAATTGCAACAGATTAAAACAAAAGTACGGTTTTCCTATCATTACCCGATAATACTACTTCAGCATTCTTGCACATGGATACACACCGCACATTCATGCCACGGTCGGACTGATAATAACAGGAAAACGCAGGAAAGCCAAGATAAAGCAGACGGAAAGCAAACGCTCGTACCGCAAAAAGCCAACACCGTGCGTCTATGCGCCGATGACGTGCTGACACGTGAGAAACTCGTTGCCTACCACGACAGTTACGCAAAAGCGATGGAGAAATATGGCTTGCAACGTGGCATACGTGGCTCGGAAGCACGGCATACGACAACCGCCCAATACTACCGTGATTTTATACGGCATACGGGTGAACTTGAAACCAATATGCGGCAGTTACAGACCGAGCAGCAACAAGCAAAACAACGGCTGAACGAAGTGAAACAGGAAATCAAGTAGGGGAAGCTGGAATCCGCTAAGACGAAAGCGAAAGCTGCATTCGGGGCAAAGGTAGGTTCTCTTTTCGGTGGTAGTAAACAGAAAGAGTTTGAACACAAGAATGAAGATTTGCAAAATCGCATGCAGGAGCTTGAAAAAGAAGCATGCAACGAGAAGAACAACATGCCAAACAAATACAGGAAATGAAGAATGCTTACGAACAACAGTACCGCAAACTGTCGGAATTTATAGATTTTGTCAAACGCTACTTCCCGTATGTAGAAAAGCTGATACCGACTATCAAGTTTTTACATGATACTCTGAACTTTGGCAATGGACTAATCAAAAAGCTGTACATGTTTAAGGATGTCAGCATTAAAGGTGAACTCTATTCTTCTGAATTCCGACAGATCTTTAAGACTAATGGTTCGGTTTGTTCGCTTAAAGAAAAGAAACTTCGGATGGAAAATTTGACTCCAAAATAGATAGTGTTTCGCATATAAGATGGTTTAGGCTCAAGAAAGACGAGTTTATGGAAACATTAAGATTGCCGACAAAAAAGCAAAACAGAGGGTTAAAGCTATAAAACATACACCTAAATCGTAATAATCCGCACATATAGTGCTTATTATTACGTTTTTTTCTAATTTAGCAGTAAATAAACTCAAAAAGATAATAATGATGAATGAGAAAATAGATTGGAAAATCAATAAACATGTAATTATTCCTGAGGGAATAAAATTAACTGAAAGAATGTTTCAATATAATAACATTGTTGAGACAATTACTTTGCCTGATAATATAACTTTTTTACCTGATTATTTTTGTTGCGATTGTAAAAACTTAAAAGCAGTTTTAGGTGGACACAATGTAAAAATCATTAGTCATTATTCATTTAGGAATTGCAGAGAATTATATCATTTTGATTTTATACCTCAAATAGGCTACCCTGTTTATGATAAATTTTCAAAAAAATACTCATTAAATGTTGTACGAGAATTGAAGATCAATGATTTAATAGACGAATACCTAATAAAAAAAAAACAATTTGGATATGTTTTACATAAACAAAAAAATGAATATTTAATATGGAATCTTACAGAAAAGAAATATGTCTATGCTATTAGTAACACGCCTATTCCTTTATATAGCTATGTTGAATTTTTTAGTAAGTTTTCAATTGCTTATGATACAGATAAGACTCAGTTGAATATCGAAAGAAACCTTGTATATGATGTTAATTTAGCAAATAATGAAGACGCTGAGAAATTTATATATACTGATGATGCAAAAGCATATATAAATGGTTGTTTCTCATATATCAAAAAAATTAGCGCAATGAATAAAATTGTTCTTAACTATGTCAATTCTCTTAATATTGAAGAAATAATAGAATCTTACAAGGTTTCTACAGAAGAGTATATTCTTACAAAAGTTGGAGGTGATGACACTTATATTTTAGAAGAAGATGCGCACAGTAATGCTAATCCGTCTGATGTATATTTAGGAAAATTACTACCATCATATTCTAAGAAAACAAGGGAAAGCGGATATTGTACATTTTCATATATGACAGAAAAAGAAGAAGAGTTGTATAAGGAAAAAGAAAAATCTATTAAACTTGATGCCAAACGTAAATATTCTAAAGAAGAACATGTAGCCTCATTAATAGACGCATATATCAAGTATCTCTATCACAAAACTAATATTTATCAAGAAGTTTTAGAGGCTGCTAATTTCTTGAATAAGAACCGAGAATATATAAGAAGTTCAATGGCTTGGGATAGTGATTATAGTTTTTATTGGGATAACATATCAAATTTTACATTAAAATTAAACAATAAATTTAATCTCCATTTTTAAGAATTAATAATGAAATTTGTTAAATTTTCTCTTTTACAAAAAAGTAAATAGAAAAAGTAATGTCTTTTAATGTTATTCTTAAGTTGAAAATCCCATATTTGTAGGCAAAAGAGTTACTTGAAAAGCAATATAAACCAGACCGCAGTAATCGGGAGGCTTGCCAAGTCATTACCTTAGAACAAGGCAATTCTTCTAACTCATTTAACTTAAAGTAGCTATATTTCTTATTATTGCTGTCCGATAAAATTGACTGCATATAAAAATCTCGCTCGACCATTGTATATTCAATGGTCGAGTCTTGTTTTGTCATTCTAAGCCCCCGTCAAAAGATAGACAGTTAAAAATCTTCTTTCCGATCTATGCTTAAGAGTTTAAGAGTGTTTCCCAATCTTTTTCCGGGTGATTAAACAGACTGTAGAAATCCACATAATACATAAACGTAATCCATATCATGGTTGCAAGCCCGGAGAAACTCCATGAACGTATGAGTTTCTTTTTCATTATCATAAGCAGCAAGTTAGCTATAAGGGTCACCCAAATCTGTATCTTGATGACATTCGCATTTTCTCCATAGAAGTATTTCAAGGGGAAATTCTGCTTTATCTGCTTGAACAACAGTTCTATTTCCCTGCGTTTGCGGTAAATTTCTATAATCTCGTCCGGATCTGATTCCATGTCGTTTGTAAACAATGAAACCAGTTTGTGCTTTTGAGTATCGGCATAGGTAATGATACGGGCATGGTGAGTCAGGGTTTTGCCACCCTTCAGTTCTTTTGAGAACGTAACATGTTGTATCCGTACTTCCATAAATCCTTCCGTAGTCTGGTACATACAGCCCTCCATAACAGAGTATTTCAGGTTTTTCTTCATTTATCCCTGTTCTTGTGACTGTCCGAGGAAAGTACATTTCTGTATGTAGTGTATAGGTCACGATAGATGGACTCAAATATAATTTCCAGCCGTCGTCTGTTGGCTTCGGAAAGAGTACTGCGCGAAGGTATCAAACTGATACCCAATTAACAAAGCTTGCGAGATTCTGCCTGTAGGGAAGCCATTATCTCCCGCAAGAAATCAAAACGCATGATGACCGCATAGAGCATAACGACAAGATAAGTCCAGACATCGAAACGTGCTACTTAGTGCTCTCCACCATATTTACGACTTAACCGAAGGATTGTTAATTTATCCAGTAATTTTATCACCTGACAATAGAGCGGCTGTCCGCTAAAATGTGTACTTTTACCCATGATTAGATTTTATTTTGGCGACTGAAATCTAACAAAATGGACTGACCTCACAAATGAAATCAGCCCTAATTTTATGCCTTTGCAATATTTTTATCGGACAGCAATAATTTATTATACAACTTTACACAAAATCTCTGGAATACCCTTGCAAAACAAAGAATGGTTCAATAACAACCCTATAGAAAAACATTCGCACATAGTGCCATACGCACCGGTTACCAATAACCGACAGCACGCATCATTTTCCCTTCAGTATCTTCATAGCTATATCCATATACCGTGTGATGTCAGTCGTAATCTCACGGTTATATACATCGCAACGCTTACGGCCCAGGCGCACGACAATGGCATCCAAATCGGGAATAGCGATAATGTATTGACCCAGCATACCACGCATGTAAGAGCAACGCATACCGTGATAATCCATCACCCACGTCTGGAAACCATAATAACTGAGTGAATCCTTGCCCCACTGGTCTTTCAGGTACGAAGCGGGACGCATCAGTTCGTCCATATAGGCTTCGGAAACCAGTTGACGGCCGTGCCAATTGCCACGATGTAACAAAAGACTCCCGAAACGGGCTACATCGCGGGCCGTGGTATGGAAGCAACAGAAGGCTTTTTCGTCACCGTCTTTTTTGTCCAGCAACCAATAGGCATCCCGTTCGGCCTGCATCGGACGCCAGAGCTTCTCTTCGGCATAGTCGCTTAGTGTTTGCCCGGTGGCTGCCTCGATGACAAAAGCTAACAATTGAGTCTCACCACTACGGTAGGAATATTGCACGCCGGGACGGTCAACTACCTCCAGGCCCGTCACCAAGTCGTAAAGATCGTTACCATAATAACCGTGCGTTGTGACAGAAAAGAGCGAAGCGTACGCCTCATCCCACGCCATGCCTCCACTCATGGTCAGCAAATGGCGCAGGGTGACGTCAGCCTGCATTCCTTTTGTATAGACAGGTATGTAGCGCGATACGGGATCGTCCAGACTATGAATCTTTCCTTCGTCGAGGGCAACTCCCGCCAGTAGTCCCACGATGGTCTTTGTAGCAGAATAGATATTTGAGGTCAGTGTATCATTCCACCTGTCACGGTAACTTTCGAAGACGATGCTGTCACGACGGATAACGAGGAAGGACACGGTGCGCAGGCTGTCCAGATAGTGCGCATCTTTTTCTGCCAGTTGGTAACGGTTATAATCAGTAGAAAGGGGCCAGTGCCACACGTCATCGGGATTATGGTGTACCGTGTGCCGGTGAAAGGTTTCCAGGTCGTCGATGACGGGCATCCAGTGAATGAGCGCCTGACGGGCGTAGTAGGGCAACGAAGCATACACCACGCCTATTACCACTACCAGAGCGACGAGCAAGCGGAGAATGTTTTTCTTTTTTGTTTTCATAGGATTTCAGGTCGTTTCATCACAGAAAATATGGAATTTGTGACTCAGATTAATAACTCTGTGAAAGTTCATGTACATTGTAACATTTACAAAAATACATTTTTCTTCTATCCATTGTACAAAAACAGTCATAAGATACATCATATAGGATATATATACCTTCATTTCTATAGAAGCCATTTTATTCGTACCTTTGCCCCACAATAAAAACGAACTCAATATTTCACCATGATACATTCCTTCCACACCCCGACTGATGGCATCGCCTTGCCGAAAGCCTTCACTTTTCCTTTCCACTACACCCCTCACCCGCTCACCCGACTGGCGGCCGATGAGGTACGTCAGTACCTGCTCACACGGGACGATTGGCAGGAGGAACTTCGTCAGGGAAAGATGTTCGGGGTACTGGTAATAAAGAATTCCGAAGGAAAACTGGGCTACCTGGCCGCTTTTTCGGGCAATCTGGCTGGAAGCAACCACCACGCGTTTTTCGTACCTCCGGTGTATGACCTCCTGCAACCCGACGGATTTTTCCGTATCGAGGAAGCGGAGATTTCCGGCATCAACCACCGGATTGCCACCATGGAAGCCAGCGAGGCATACTGCTCGGCACGGGAAGAATGGAAGAAGGTGGAAGAAGAGGCACAAGCCATACTGGCTTCTGAAAAACAGAAGCTGAAAGAGGCGAAAACCCTCCGTGAACAACGTCGGAAGGAAGGCGTTTCACCCGAAAAAGCGGAAGCAATGTCACGCGAAAGCCAGTTTCAGAAAGCAGAGTTCAAACGGTTGGAACGGAGATTGAAAGAGAAAGTACAGGCGGCCGGAGAGGCTTTTCAGGCATTCGAGCAAGAGATTCAGACCTTGCGCCACGAACGGAAAACTCGTTCGGCGGCTCTCCATTTGCGTCTGTTCGCCCAGTTCCGCATGCTCAACGCACGGGGGGAAGTGAAAGATTTATGCGAGATTTTCCGCTCTACTCCGCAAAAGACACCGCCGGCCGGTGCAGGCGAATGCGCACTCCCTAAATTACTTCAGTATGCTTACCTGCATCAGCTCCAGCCATTGGCTATGGGCGAGTTTTGGTGGGGCATGTCACCCAAGGACGAGATTCGCCGCGAAGGACATTTCTATCCGTCGTGCAAAGGGAAATGTGAACCGATTCTGAAACACATGCTCGTGGGACTGGACGTGGAACCGAACCCGCTGGAGGAGGATGTACACCGCCAGACGGCACTGGAGATTCTCTACGAGGACGAATGGCTGGTGGTGGTACACAAACCGGCAGGCATGCTCTCCGTACCGGGCAAGAACGACCTCGACTCTATTCTACAGCGATTGCACAATCTTTATCCCAAGGCCACCGGTCCACTTATCGTGCACCGCTTGGACATGGCTACTTCCGGCCTGCTGCTTGCGGCCAAAACGAAGGAAGTGCACAAGGAACTTCAGGCACTTTTCGAAACGCGTCTTATCCAAAAGCGTTACACAGCCCTGTTGGAAGGAGAACTAGAAACTGACGAGGGCATCATCGACCTGCCCATCTGTCCGAACCCGATGGATCGTCCGCGCCAGATGGTGAGCCGGGAGTATGGTAAACGGGCTATCACTTCCTACAGGGTACTGGAACGCAAAGACGGAAGAACACGAGTTACATTCTATCCGCATACGGGACGTACCCATCAGCTCCGTGTACATGCCGCCCATCCGGAGGGACTGAACCATCCGATGGTAGGCGACGACCTATACGGCCAGCCGTCTGACCGTCTGTATCTGCACGCCGCCGCGCTGGAGTTCGTACATCCGGTGACTGGAGAAAAACTACACATTGTAAAAGAAGCTGATTTTTAACAAGTTACAAATTTTCTCTTTTCTCTCAAAAAAACGCCTTTGCGTTTAAAAGAAAACGCAAGTACGTTTAAGGTAAAACGCACTTGCGTTTCATGTCAAATGTACTTGCGTTTGAACCGAAACGCAAAGGCGTTTTTTTGGCTGACAAAAAGCGATACATAACTGACAGATTTTCAGCGTAAAAGCATTATAAAATGACAATTCGTCAGGTTTTTATCCTTTACAAGCTGTGGCAAAGAATTTGAATTAAACTAAGCGTCGCAAGCAAGCCTGCAAACATACAGGACGGGCTGCGACAAACGAAATGAAAATAATAAGAAACCACAACTAATAACGAGAAAGGAGACCATTTATGAACTTTAACAACTTTACAATCAAATCGCAAGAGGCAGTGCAGGAAGCGGTAAATCTGGTACAGAGCCGTGGACAGCAGGCCATCGAGCCGGAACATTTGATGGCAGGTTTGCTGAAGGTGGGCGAAAATGTAACGAACTTCATTTTCCAGAAACTCGGCATAAACGGCCAGCAGATAGAAACCGTACTCGACAGACAAATTGCCTCACTGCCGAAAGTTTCAGGTGGGGAAGCTTACCTGAGCCGAAGCGCCAACGAGGTGTTGCAGAAAGCCGTGGAAGTATCTAAGGAACTGGGTGATGAATATGTGTCACTGGAAGCCTTGTTGCTGGCACTGCTGAACGTGAAAAGTACGGTGGCCACCATCCTGAAAGATGCGGGCCTTACCGACAAGGAACTGCGGGCTGCCATTCAGGAACTGCGTCAGGGACAGAAAGTCACCTCACAGTCGAGTGAAGATACCTATCAGTCATTAAACAAATATGCCATCAACCTGATTGAAGCTGCACGAAGCGGAAAACTTGACCCGGTTATCGGCCGTGACGAGGAAATCCGACGGGTACTGCAGATTCTGAGCCGACGTACGAAGAACAACCCGATTCTGATTGGTGAACCGGGTACAGGTAAGACGGCCATCGTAGAGGGACTGGCACAACGAATCCTGCGTGGAGATGTGCCGGAGAACTTGAAGAACAAGCAGCTGTTCTCACTGGATATGGGTGCGCTGGTAGCAGGTGCCAAATACAAAGGTGAATTTGAGGAACGTCTGAAATCGGTTATCAACGAAGTGACGAAGTCCGACGGAAACATCATCCTCTTTATCGATGAAATCCACACGCTGGTGGGTGCCGGAAAAGGGGAAGGTGCCATGGATGCCGCCAACATTCTGAAACCGGCCCTGGCCCGTGGCGAACTGCGGAGCATCGGTGCCACTACCCTCGATGAATACCAGAAGTATTTCGAAAAGGATAAGGCATTGGAACGTCGTTTTCAGACAGTCATGGTAGACGAACCGGATACGGCCAGCTCTATCTCCATCTTGCGTGGACTGAAGGAGCGCTACGAGAACCACCATCAAGTGCGTATCAAAGACGAAGCCATCATCGCGGCAGTGGAACTGAGCAACCGTTACATTTCCGACCGTTTCTTGCCGGATAAGGCCATCGACCTGATGGATGAAGCGGCTGCCAAACTGCGTATGGAGCGTGATTCGCTTCCGGAAGAACTGGATGAGATTGAACGTCGGTTGAAGCAGCTCGAAATTGAACGTGAGGCTATCAAGCGTGAAAAGGACGAGGCTAAACTGGCTCAGCTGAACAAGGAGATTGCAGAACTGAAGGAACAGGAGACTTCTTACAAGGCTAAATGGCAGAGTGAGAAGGAACTGGTAAACAAGATTCAGCAGAACAAGAAGGAAATCGAACAACTGAAGTTCGAAGCCGACAAGGCAGAGCGTGAAGGTGATTACGGACGGGTGGCTGAAATCCGCTACGGAAAGCTTCAGGCACTGGAGAACGAAATCAAGTCTATCCAGGAAGATCTGAAGAAGAAGCAGGGTGACAGTGCCTTAATCAAGGAAGAAGTAACGGCTGAAGACATCGCCGATGTAGTTTCTCGCTGGACGGGCATACCGGTAAGCAAGATGCTGCAAAGCGAAAGAGAGAAGCTGCTTCACCTGGAAGATGAGCTGCACAAGCGGGTTATCGGACAGGACGAAGCCATCGAAGCCGTGGCTGATGCCGTACGCCGTAGCCGTGCAGGACTGCAAGACCCGAAACGTCCGATTGGTTCATTCATCTTCCTGGGTACGACGGGTGTGGGTAAGACCGAGCTGGCCAAGGCACTGGCAGAATACCTGTTCGATGATGAATCGCTGATGACGCGTATCGACATGAGTGAGTATCAGGAAAAGCATACCGTGTCACGTTTGATTGGTGCGCCTCCGGGATACGTAGGTTACGATGAAGGTGGTCAGCTTACTGAAGCCGTACGCCGGAAACCGTATTCTGTCGTGCTGTTCGATGAAATCGAAAAGGCTCATCCGGATGTGTTCAACATTTTGTTGCAGGTATTGGACGACGGACGTCTGACCGACAACAAGGGACGTACGGTGAACTTCAAGAACACCATCATCATCATGACTTCTAACCTGGGAAGTGCCTACATTCAGAGTCAGTTCGAGAAGATTAACGACCAGAACCATGACCAGATTGTAGAAGAGACCAAGAAAGAGGTGATGAACATGCTGAAGAAGACCATCCGTCCGGAATTCCTGAACCGTATTGACGAGACCATCATGTTCCAGCCGCTGAACAAGCCGCAAATCGAACAGATTGTCCGCTTGCAAATCAACGGTATCCGGAAGATGCTGGAAGGCAATGGAGTGACTTTGCAGATGACAGATGCAGCTGTCGACTTCCTGGCCACTGCAGGTTACGATCCTGAATTCGGTGCACGTCCGGTAAAACGTGCCATCCAGCGCTACTTGCTGAACGATTTGTCAAAGAAGCTTCTGTCACAAGAAGTGAACCGCGAAAAACCGATCATCGTAGAACGCGAAGGAGATGCATTGAAGTTCCGCAACTAAGTCAGCGGGGTTTCCCTATCTTCTATATAAAAACAAACCCTCCGCAGGGATTTCCTCAAAAGGATACCTGCGGAGGGTTTTTGTTTGTCTGTATATGATATGAATTCTTTCGAATCAGGGTATCGTCATGCGCTTCAACTCATCCAGCGTGCCGTTGAACACATTCAAATCTACATCCTCACGGATGCCCGGCAAACGTCCCACATCGGTATGCTGCCAAAAACGCCACTGCCCTTTGTATTCCACCGAGTCGGCATAATAATGGGCTATCCAATACGGATATGAGTTGAAAACGGAATCGTTCAGGTAACGGGTCTTAAATTTATAAGAGGTATAGAGAATCGGTTTTACCCGATAATAATCTTCGATTTTATCCAACCAGACTTTCAAGTCGCGGCGAAGCTTTTTCTCATCTTCTCCCCTCACCTCGATGTCGAGCACCGGAGGCAAATCGCCCGATTCCAGTTTCACGGAGCGGATAAAGAAATCGGCCTGACGGGAAGCGTCTGTCTTGGGATTGTAAAAATGATAGGCTCCGCGGATAAATCCGTGCTTGCGGGCCTCATCGAAATTATGGATAAAGGCTGTATCGCTGAAATCACCTCCCTCGGAAGCTTTCATAAATACGAAACGTACAGGAAAAGGGGCTGTCTGGGTTTTCTGCAGTTCACTCCAGTCTATCTGTCCCTGATGGTGGGACACATCGAAACCGTGCACTTCAAATCCGTATGGCAGACATACCCCGTATGCTTTCATGCCATAGCAGGGTTTCCAGCGGTAGGCGTACGGACGAATAAAGAAATAATAAAAACAGATGACAAAACAGGCTCCAATGAAACCGAGCAGCAGGTAATAACACCACGAAGGCATCTGCCACCGACGGATGGTCTTCTTCCCTTTGGAAGTCCTGCCCGACGTTCTTCCGGAAGCGGTCTTCTTACTGCCTGTCGCTTTTCGGGTCGCAGGACGCTTGCGGGTAGTTTTTTTCACGGGCTCGTTCACCGCGAGAATGGGTGATTTCTTTGTCATCTTAACTAAAAGTTTATAGAGAATTTCAACAGATGTACCGGCAGAACCGGTTGAGCTTGTTTCAACAAATAGCGAAGAATCCGGCCCTCTTTCGGTCGGCCTGATTCTTCGCTAAATTAATTTTCCTATAGAAAGTTCCCTTCCGGGAATTCAGGAATCAAATTATTTTGCCTGTTCGTACTGCAGAGTCTTAGTCGGCTGGTCGCAAACTTCTGTAGGACCGAAGTACTGGATAGGACCCGGATAAACGTAAGCAGTTTCCTTAGCCCAAGTGTCACGTACGGCAGCAAATGCCTTGAACGGAGCACCATCCAGTTTCACCAGTGCTTTCTGGATAACCGGTTTCATTTCACCGTGACGACGTTCCATGTTCATCATCATAGTGATAGGCACACCACCTGCAATCCATTCTGCAGCAGGAGCTGTAGTGTTACGTACAGAAGACATGTAACCAGTCTTACCGTTAGCAATCAACATAGATGCAGTGTAACCCAATGAGTAGCAGTAGTCAGCATCGAAGTTAGAAGGAGCAGCGCAACGTCCTTCGTAACCGAAGAAGTGGTGCTGAGCAGCAAACTTACCTACGAACTTGCCTTCTTCTTTCCATGCAGCCAGCTTAGTAGCTACCATTTCAGACAGCAGCTTTTCAGTTTCAATCAAAGAAACCTGTACGTTTCCGTGCGGGTCACGGTCAAGCGACAACTGACGAGCTACGCCTTCCGGCAAAGAAGCATAGATAGCAGCATTTTCAGGAGACAACTTGCTGATAATATAATCACGCTGTTTAGAACGCTTGATGCTGTTGAATTCTTCACCGTTAGCAGCCAGGAAGTCGTTCAATTCAGCAATCAGACGCTTCATAGCAGGGATAAATTCAATCAAACCTTCCGGAATCAATACGGTACCGAAGTTGTTACCAGCAGCAGCACGGTCAGCAACTACCTGAGCGATATAAGTAACAATGTCATCCAAAGACATGTTCTTAGCTTCTACTTCTTCTGAGATGATACAGATGTTCGGCTGAGTTTGCAAAGCACATTCCAGTGCGATGTGAGAAGCTGAACGTCCCATCAACTTGATGAAGTGCCAGTATTTACGAGCTGAGTTACAATCGCGTTCGATGTTACCGATAACTTCTGAGTAAGTCTTGCAGGCAGTATCGAAACCGAATGAAGTTTCAATCATGTCGTTCTTCAAGTCACCGTCGATAGTCTTCGGGCAACCGATTACCTGCACGCCATAGTTCTTAGCAGCATAGTATTCAGCCAATACACAAGCGTTTGTGTTAGAATCGTCTCCACCGATAATTACCAGCGCCTTGATACCCAGTTCTTTCAAGATTTCATATCCTTTTTCGAACTGTTCTTCTTTTTCCAGTTTGGTACGTCCTGAACCGATAATATCGAAACCACCAGTGTTACGGTATTCATCGATGATATCAGCTGTCAGTTCCATATAGTTGTGGTCAACCAAACCGCCAGGACCCAGGATAAAACCGTACAATTTGTTAGCCGGGTTCAGTTTCTTGATACCGTCGAACAAACCTGAGATTACGTTGTGGCCACCAGGAGCCTGTCCACCAGACAAGATTACGCCGACGTTCATCGGAGCAAATTCTTTAGCTTCACCTTCCACAAACTGAATCAACGGCATACCGTATGTGTTCGGGAACAGCTTCTTGATTTCTTCCTGATCGGCTACAGACTGAGTCGGTTCGCCTTCCTTAGCTACTACAGCACCAGTCAACGCTTTCGGCAATTTCGGCTGGTAAGCAGCTCTTGCGATTTGTAATGCACTTTTTGTCATAATTGTTATTTTTATAAAGGTGTATGAATTAATCTTTATTGTTGCTGTGCAAATTTCGTATTTTTTTTGCAAATATGAAAGAAAGCCGGCATTTTTAGCCGCATCTAGCTTCTTTTCTCTTCTTCTACCCTTGCCTTGATACGCTCCAGCAGGCGCAGACATCCCTGCAGACGCGGATTCTCATGACACACGTAGGCCTGCATGATTAACCGGTGCACGGTTTCTTTGACATCGGGTATATAGACAGCCTTGTCCAGTTGCATCTCTGCCGGAAATTCGGCCTGCTCTGCCCAGGCTTTCAGCTCGTCTACTTCTTCAATGGTATATACATTCTTGTCCATATAATAGATGATATTAAAAGGGATAACCTACTGCAAAATGAAACGCGAAGTCGCGCTTGAAATCAGGAGAGATAATCGGATAACGGTCGCGTCCGGTGTACATCGGATTGATAGCCTTCATACCTCCGTCGAAACGGATAATCAGGAAGTCCAGGTCGAAACGCAATCCTAATCCGTAGGCCACGGCCAGCTGTTTATAGAAACGGTTGAACTTGAAAAGTCCTTCGGGCTGCATTTCCCGATTTCGGATGGTCCACACATTTCCGGCATCCACAAATGCCGCACCGTTCAGTTTCCAAAACAAATGGGTACGATACTCCAGATTCAGGTCGAGCTTGATGTCACCGGTATGGTTTACATAATCCAGACTGTTGCTGTCGCCACGGTACCCCCCCGGTCCCAACGAACGGACACTCCATCCGCGCACACTGTTGGCACCTCCGGAGAAATAGAGTTTTTCAAATGGAAGGCTCTTGGAATTTCCGTACGGAACGGCCACCCCTACCCCCACATGGAACACCAAGGCATTACGGTCGTCAATCATGAAATTCTTGGCATAATCGAAATCCGTCTTTACATACTGCGCAAAACTGATATTGGCCATCTGATATGCCTCCCCGTTCTTCGGACTACCATTAATCATCCGTGAAAACAAATACAACAAGTTGCCCGACTCTTCAATATTGAAACGGATAGAATAAGAATTGCGTTGCGATGTCTTCAATGTAGTAGCACCCGAACTATTATAAGTATAAGTATAGCCCAGACGCACAATAAACAAGTCTTCATAGCTATAACGCAGTAATGGATTCCTTTCGTCCATATAGTCTAGGTATTCACGAAAAGTTTCCGAACGATAGGGCATGTAAATATAATTCAAGTCGAACACATCAAAACGATGGGTCGCTCCACGCTTTCCCCAACGGTAACTCCAGGCCGCAGAAGCCACAGTACGCTCAAACTCCGGACGAATCTGCCAGTTGTATTTTACCGTTACCTCAGAAGTAGCACGGCTACGACGACGGAAATCAGACGACAGGAAAGGAAACATAAATTCCGGGAAGCTCAAGCTGGTTTCTACCCCGTATTCCAGGTAGTTGCTGTTGGCATATCCTTCCAGTCCTGTAACCGCTTCGTATGCCCCACGCAGCTTAATGGTAAAGGTTTCAGAACCCTTAAACAAGTTCCGGTGGGAATAAGCTACGGAAGCTGCAGCACCCAAGTCGCCCGCCGAGTTGGTACCTTCAATTTCAAAAGAAAGCGACTTGTTCTTGTTTCGGGTAAGCATGACGTACGCATCCAGATAAGCCGAATCAGCCTCCAACTCTTCACGAAAACGGATGTTGGAATATTTCAGGATGTTCAGTCGCCCCAAAGCAGAATAAGTATTCTGCACATCGCGATTACGATACAGTTTTCCAGATTGCAAATAATTATAATCACTGATTACCTGCGGACGCAAGAACAACTTATCCTTATAAAAAAAATTCACTCCTCCCGAGCGAAGAGAATCCACTCCTTTCAAGCTCTCGGAAGTCAGCTCTGCAAAGTCCACATCGAACATAAAATCAACGTTGCGAATATAATACTGACGATGCTGTGAAGGAGGGTCTTCCTTCTTTCGCTGATAAGGATGGAGTTGCATAATCAAGTCGACATTGCGCGAGTTACGCATGGTATCGACCTGATACGTAATAAAATCTTTGTTGAAACGATAATAGCCCCGGTTCTGAAGATACTGTGTAATGCGGTCACGTTCTTGATCAAGCTTGTTTACATCGAGACGGGAGCCAGACTTCAGATAAGAACGAGCTGAATCTGCCATCAGATAATCATGTATCTGGTAGTCAGCAATATCGTATGCCACATGCGAAATCAGATAAGGCTCACCAGAATGAATCTGATAACCAACTTTAATTTTTTTCCCTTTCACCTGGGTGTACATACTCACCTGCCCGCTCATGTATCCCATGTTGCGCACCGCCTGTTCTATCTGCAAGCGGGTTTCTTCCGCCAAGTTCGGGTCATAAATACGGGGAGCATCTCCCATACGGTACAAGAAACGGTTAATCCACTTTGTAGAATCCTTTCCAGCTGCTCCGTAAATATACATAGGGAGTTTCACCAGACTGAACCACTTGGCATTGGGTGTCTGGCGAAGATACATATTCATCTGCGAAGGCTTGATTTCCTTGTTATCTGATTCTACTTTTACGTTATCCAGAAGATAGTGTCCCTCAGGAATGAATTTACTGACCGAACATCCGCTCAGAAAAAGCAGCAGGACAAGCAGGCCGATATAGATACGGGGGATTATCTTCATACAAACTGAAACTATATGCAAAATTTTATATGCAAAGATAGGCAATATTAAAAATATCTTCTTAGCTTTGTTCTTAAAATATAATTAAAAATCCCCGTCACACTATGCTGAGCAAAAACAGAATCAAATATATCCGGTCATTGGAGATGAAAAAATACCGGAAAGCAGAAAAAGCTTTCTTGGCCGAAGGTAACAAACTGGTCAACGACCTGCTGGGACACTTTTCATGCAAACTGTTAATTGCTACGGCCCAGTGGCTGGAGGCTCATCCGCTTCTGCTCGCTCAGGAAACCATTGAGGTAAGTGCGGAGGAACTGGCACGTGCCAGTCTGCTGAAAACCCCGCAAGAAGTGCTGGCTGTATTCGAACTACCTTCTTATACTTATGATGATTCATTACCCGGCCATTCACTCTGTCTGGCACTGGATGACGTGCAAGACCCGGGTAACTTAGGCACCATCATCCGTATTGCCGACTGGTTTGGCATAGAGGATATTTTCTGTTCACAGGGTACTGCCGACGCCTTTAACCCGAAAACCGTACAGGCAACAATGGGAGCTTTGGCACGCGTCAAGCTGCATTACTGCGATTTGAAAGAATTCATTCGTGTGCAGACAGAAAGAAACGTACCGGTATTTGGTACTTTCCTGGACGGGAAAAACATCTATTCGCAGGAATTATCGGCACAAGGGGTTATCATAATGGGGAATGAAGGGAACGGAGTGTGCAAAGAAATTGAAGCACTCGTTTCTCAAAAACTGCTGATTCCTAACTACCCGCAAGGAAAGGATACCAGTGAATCATTGAACGTAGCAGTGGCCACTGCCATCGTGTGTGCGGAATTCCGCCGCCGTCCGTCATAAACGCACCAGACGGCTTCGTTCGGTAAATTCCATCTTCTGCAAATCAAAAAACGGCACATGGAAAGCATAAAGCGGCTGGTCTCCTGTCACCGCAGAAACTGTCCGCGCACGAAACTCCTGAAATGTTTCGCCTTTTCTTAATTCCGAATCAGAAGCTGCCAGAACAATCAGTCCGCCCAGCCACTGGGTATTCCGGACCTCTTCTTCTAAAGGCTCCATCGACACCCACGTACGACCAGACACTTCCAACCCTATACGCTGCATGCGGAACAGTTTGTCCTGCCCCGCATGCCAGAGATAATGAGATGCATAATACTGCATAAGTATCAGCGTTTGGTAATTTCCTGCCGTTTTACCCTACGAAGGGTATCGTTCTGCGCAAGTGTATCAGCTTTTACGGCTACAGAATCAATCTGCTTCTGCAAATTCTCTTCATGCATGCGATAACGCATCAGACGTATATCGCTGATTAAGGCCGATGAATGTTCTTTTCCGGCGTAATACATGAATCCGCTCACACTCTTGTACTTAAATGCAGAATCCGGGCGAAGCATCAGGCGCTGTATGCCCGAAGCCTCTACCACCCGACTGATTCCCTGCGTACTGTCGTTATCAAATACCACATTCATGGCCATCACTACCTTACCTTCATGCTTACCTTTAGGCAGGAAAGAGAAATTTGCTTCCAGCACCATCTTGTCCCTCTCGTGGAACGATGTATCAGCCTTCAAATCGAAAGTCAGCTTATTGGTGAGTATAGAAGAGGTCAGCCAATAAATGGTACGGTCCTGCCAGAGGTCTACCGTATCACCCGACAATGAAACCGCCACTTCTCCGCTGCTGCGGACAGTCTGCTTTTTCAACAGTTCAGCAGTAGTCTCCATGCGCTTCTGCAGATTCTGATAAATTGTATTCATCTCGTCGCTGTGACGTGAATACCATACCATAGACGAATCAAACTCCGCCTCCGTTACTCCATGCTTCTGGAATACGTATGCCAGGTAAGCCTGTTTCTTGTAATTCTCATCGTAAGGTAAATCCGCACTCATCGTAGTTGCCAGATGGTAATCATAAAGCAGGTTCTCCATGGCTTGCGGCTGGATAATTTCTTCCGGCACTTTCTTGCCACAGCTCCACATGCCGCACAGCGCCAGCATGGATACTCCTATAAGCGATATTCGTTTCATTTCTTGGCTTCTTTATGGGAAGAATTCGCATGCGTTTCCGTATTCAGGTAATGCGAATAAAAAATAAGCAAGGCAATGATGCCGCAACTGATAGCCGCATCGGCAAAGTTAAAAATCGGGCTGAAGAAAATAAAGTGATCACCTCCTACAAAAGGCATCCAGTCAGGCCAGTAGGTATCGATAATCGGGAAGTAGAACATATCGACCACCTTGCCATGCAACCAGTCGGAATATCCCTGTCCCAGTGGAACCCACGAAGCAATCTGCGAATGCGTACTCTCGCTGAATATCTCTCCATAGAACACACAGTCGATGATGTTACCCACTGCGCCGGCCAGAATCAAGGAAAGACAAACCAGGTAACCATTCTTCACCTTGTCCGTCCGTTTCACCAGTTTCACCAAATAGACCGTAATCAATATGGCAGCCACGATACGGAAAAGCGTCAGGAACAGTTTAGCAAAAATCTCCAGACCAAAAGCCATACCGTTGTTTTCCGTAAAATAGATATAAAACCAGTCAGTCACATGAATATTCTCATGCAAATACATGTTCGTCTTCACCGCAATCTTGATAAGCTGGTCGATAATCAGCACTCCTGCCACCACAAGAGTAACCAGACGTCCCTGAGTGAAAAATTTTTTCATCTTCTTCAATTTGCAAATTGGATTCAAAAAAATTGAGAACTGAAAATTGAAAATGGATCACTTTGAAAAGTCCCGTTTCTCAATTTTCAATTCCCAATCTTCAATTAAAAATTCATTTCGTTACTTCTTTCCCTGCTGCTTGGCCTCGATACTCAATGTAGCATGAGGAACAGCACGAAGGCGCTCAGCGGGAATCAATTTACCTGTTTCGCGACAGATACCGTAAGTTTTGTTTTCAATACGGACAAGCGCCGCACGCAAGTTTTGAATGAACTTCAGCTGACGGGCAGCCAGACGAGTAGTTTCTTCTTTCGATAAGGTATTGGCACCTTCTTCCAACACTTTATATGTGGGAGATGTATCGTCAGTATCGTTACCATCTGTGTTCATTATACTACTTTTCAGTTTCTCATAGTCGCGTTCCGCGAGCTGAAGTTTCTCCATGATAATGGCGCGGAATTCCTCAAGTTCTGCGTCAGAATACCTTGTTTTTTCAGCCATAGTGCTTAAGTTTTAAGTTAATAATAGTATCCACCCGACTAAAGCCGGGTGGATGGGTTCATATTACAGCTTCGTTACATTTACATACAACGAGAAGTCATCAAAGTTAAGTTCGGTACCGTCAACCACTTCATCAGCCAATGTCAGTGAGTTAGCCAGCACTTGGTTGCAAATATAAGTATTATATTCATTTATCGCGTCATCAGTATTTGAATTTTTTGACAGCACGATAGCAATCTTGTCAGTAATTTCAAAACCGCTGCTCTTACGGATATTCTGAATACGGTTCACCAGTTCGCGGGCAATACCTTCACGCTTCAGTTCATCGGTTACAGTCACTTCAAGCGCTACAGTCAGCTTACCTTCGTTGGCTACCAGCCATCCCGGAATGTCTTCACTGAAGATTTCTACGTCAGCAGCTTCTACCACCGCATCGGCTCCGTCAAGCTGGAAGGTGTAACTTCCGTTCTTTTCCAGTTCAGCAATAGCTTCCTGCGACATACCTGCCACAGCTGCAGCTACAGCCTTCATCTGTTTTCCAAATTTCGGGCCCAGTTTCTTGAAGTCACATTTTACTTTCTTCACCAGTACGCCTGCCGCACCATCCACGAACTTGATTTCTTTCACGTTCACCTCGTTCATGATCAGATCTTTCACAGCTTCGATATGCTGCTTTTGCGCTTCATCTACCACCGGAATCATGATACACTGCAGCGGCTGACGAACCTTGATGTTGACCTTACGACGCAAAGCCAATACCATAGAAGTCACATCCTGTGCCATCTGCATACGAGCTTCCAGTTCTGCATTAATCAGGTTTTCATCGGCTACCGGGAACTTGGCAAGGTGAACAGATACTACCTGGTCACGTCCGGTCACTGCAATCAAATCCATGTACAGACGGTCTGCATAGAACGGAGCAATCGGTGCCATCAGCTTAGCTACCGTTTCCAAGCAAGTGTACAAGGTCTGGTAAGCAGACAACTTATCAGTTGACATGGCACTACCCCAGAAACGTTTACGGTTCAGGCGCACGTACCAGTTACTCAAGTTATCGTTTACAAAGTCTGTAATCAGACGGCCAGCCTTTGTCGGTTCGTAATCGGCAAAGCAAGCATCCACATTCTTAATCAATGAATTCAACAGTGAAAGAATCCAACGGTCAATTTCCGGACGCTCGTTCATCGGCACATCTTCTTCAGCGTATGTAAAGCCATCTACATTGGCATATAGTGCAAAGAATGAGTAAGTATTATACAATGTTCCAAAGAACTTACGACGTACTTCATCCACTCCGTCAGTATCGAACTTCAGGTTGTCCCATGGAGAAGAATTGGTAATCATGTACCAACGCAACGGGTCGGAACCAAACTTCTCGATTGCACCGAACGGATCTACGGCATTACCCAGACGCTTAGACATCTTGTTTCCGTTCTTATCGAGTACCAGACCGTTTGAAATCACGTTCTTGTAAGCCACACTGTCGAACACCATTGTAGCAATGGCATGCAATGTAAAGAACCATCCACGAGTCTGGTCCACACCTTCCGCAATGAAGTCGGCCGGATAGTAGCTACGTGAATCTACCAGTTCCTTGTTTTCGAACGGATAGTGCAACTGTGCATATGGCATGGCACCTGAGTCAAACCATACGTCAATCAAATCTGATTCACGCTTCATCGGTTTGCCTGAAGCTGATACCAGGATGATGTCGTCCACATACGGACGGTGCAAATCAATCTTATCGTAATTTTCCTTGTTATATACACCCGGCTGGAATCCTAATTTCTTATACGGATTTTCAGTCATGAAGCCAGCAGCAACAGACTTTTCAATCTCGTTGTACAGTTCTTCTACTGAACCGATGCAGATTTCTTCGCCATCCTCACTTCTCCAGATAGGCAACGGAGTACCCCAGTAGCGCGAACGGCTCAAGTTCCAGTCATTCAAGTTTTCCAGCCACTTGCCGAAACGTCCGGAACCAGTTGATTCAGGCTTCCAGTTGATGGTCTTGTTCAACTCAATCATACGGTCCTTACAAGCAGTAGAGCGAATAAACCAGCTATCCAACGGATAGTACAATACCGGTTTGTCGGTACGCCAGCAGTGCGGATAGTTGTGCACGTGCTTTTCAGTCTTGAATGCCAGTCCCTGCTGTTTCAGCATCATGCAGATATATACGTCGAGCGATTCAGCAGCCTGTGCAGCCTTTTCATCGTATTTTCCGTCTACAGTGAACTGCGGGTCGTATGCATTCTTCACCCAACGGCCTTCATATTCCTTATATTTTTCTACATCGACACATTCCTTTACGAAAGCCTCATCCAGTTCCTCCATCAGGTAGAACTTACCGGTCAGGTCAACCATCGGACGAGTCTCGCCTTTCTTATTAATCATAAACAAAGAAGGAATACCTGCTGCACGAGCCACGTTCGCATCATCCGCACCAAATGTCGGCGCAATGTGTACGATACCCGTACCGTCTTCTGTAGTTACATAATCACCCGGGATTACACGGAAAGCTTTGGCCGAAGCTTCTTTCCAGGAACCGTCTTCTGCAGCTTCCACTGGTTTCACCCATGGGATAAGCTGCTCGTATTCCATACCAACCAGGTCAGTACCCTTGTACTCGCCTACCACCTTGAACGGAATCAGTTTATCCCCCGGCTTGTAGTCTTCCAATGCAATGTCTTCTGCCTTTTTATTGAAATGCGTATAGAGCAAAGGTTTGGCAAGTACCACCGTCATCTTTTCTCCATTATAGGCATTGTAAGTCTGAACTGCTACGTAGTCAATCTTCGGGCCCACACAAAGTGCCGTATTTGAAGGCAATGTCCACGGAGTAGTAGTCCATGCAATGAAGTAAGGTGTACCCCACTCTGCCATTTCCGGCTTCGGATTCTTCATCTTGAACTGACCTACCACGGTAAGGTCTTTCACATCGCGGTAACATCCCGGCTGGTTCAACTCATGTGAACTCAAGCCTGTACCAGCTGCCGGAGAATACGGCTGGATGGTATATCCCTTGTACAGCAAACCTTTCTTGTAAAGCTGCTGCAACAGCCACCACAAAGTTTCAATGTAACGGTTATCGTAGGTAATGTACGGATTTTCCAGATCTACCCAGTAACCCATCTTATGGGTAAGGTCAGTCCATTCTTTAGTGAACTTCATGACATCCGTGCGGCAATGCTTGTTGTAGTCTGCCACCGAAATCGTTTTACCGATATCCTCTTTAGTGATTCCAAGTGCCTTTTCCACTCCCAGTTCCACCGGAAGTCCGTGTGTGTCCCATCCAGCTTTACGCTTCACCTGGAAACCTTTCATGGTCTTGAAACGACAGAATGTATCCTTAATCGTACGTGCCATCACGTGGTGAATACCCGGCATACCGTTAGCCGAGGGAGGACCTTCGTAGAACACGAAAGAAGGATACCCCTCACGTTCTGTCATACTTTTAGAGAACACATCGTTTTCATCCCATTTTTTCAGCACCTCCTTGTTTATTTCTGACAAGTTGAGCTGAGAATATTCAGTAAACTTCTTACTCATAATTATGTGGTTTTTATCTAATTTCTAATCATTCAGGAAGTAACCTCCCAAATTTAGGCTGCAAATTTATAAGAAAAAAAGGTTATATAAAAGAAATAAGAAAAAAATACTGCCGGATAGCATAGTTTATAAACTTAAATAAACCTATTAAAATGAAAGACCGAATATGCACAATTTATCTAGCGTCGTTTTCTGCTTGAGCATTCATAACAACCCTTATATTTGTTTTTCAAAAAATCTCCTTACCTTTAACGCACTAACCCTTTACTATTTTTATATGAAAAAAATCAGTACAATTTTATGGATGGTGGCAATATGGATGATGGGACTGATGCCGGTTCGTGCCGCCGCAGGAGTACCAGGCCGTGACCTACAGAGTGAAAAAAGTGAAACCGTAATTTGCCGCGGAGTAGAAGCACACACATCCGGTCCAATGCTTCAGGTGGGACAGGTAGCACCCGATTTTCACGCCGTCAATGCAAAGATAGAAGAAGTAAGCTTATCCGATTTCAAAGGAAAGAAAGTGATACTGAACATCTTCCCCAGTCTGGACACTCCGACATGTGCCTTGTCCGTAAGGCAATTCAATGTCCGGGCCGCAGGGCTGGAGAATACAGTCGTATTATGTATTTCCATGGACCTTCCCTTCGCACAGTCACGTTTCTGTTCTACCGAAGGACTGAATAATGTCATTCCGCTGTCCGTATTCCGCAGCCGTGATTTTGTTGCACACTACGGTCTCCAGCTAGCCGACGGACCCTTGGAAGGTTTAATGGCCCGTGCCGTCATTGTAGTGGACGAAAGCGGGAAGGTAAGTTACACCCAGCTGGTGGAAAACATTTCCCACGAACCGGACTACGAAGCGGCTTTAAAAGCTGCACAATAAGCAGAAAGTGAAGGGATGCTCATTCCCTTCCTTTTGCATTAAATCGAAACCCCAACCCTAACATCAGATTGTTGGGGTCCTTGAAGTCGTGCAACTGATACCCCACATGCAGAAAAAGATTTTTGGTGATATCGGTTTTTAAAGCCAATACCTGATAGAATGAATCCGTATCGGCTCCTTTGCAGATGATATTCCGGCCAATACCTAAATTTATAGAAAATATCGGCATCACGACCTCTGCCCTCACGGAAAGCCCTACGGCAAACTGTTCGCGGAAAGGAGGACGATAGAACTTGATGGTCTCAGCATCGGGTTGCCCCACACTATTGGCTATGTAACTGGAAATATTGGCACTTTCATCGTACTGTGCATCGACCGACACACCGGCTCTGAAATAACGGCTGAAGTTGTACATCGGCGTAAAATTCAGCCCGAGAATACCAAATGAACCGGGCACCAGCACAGGATTTCCACCTTCTGGAAACACGCCTTTCTTCCGGGTGGCTCCGTACACAATGAGGTCGTAACTGACATAGGGTCTGAAAGGTGGACGCCGAACAAGGCCGGAAGAACCATCTGCCAACGCGGCACGCGACGTTCCTCCGAAATAGCGCGTCAGACCGATACTGGCTCCGAATGTGTTCACCCCGGCATTGGGATAACCGGTATTCCCGTTTGAAAAGTGCGTCGCACCGATTCCTGCCCTAAGATTTGTCTGCGCATCCAGTTGCCAGTTCAACAGGAAACTCAGGTGAATGTACGCATTCATTTTGGAACCTACCACCCTGTTGTAGGGATTCGATTCCGCATCATACTTCTTCCATCCGAAAGAGGCTCCGAAGTTCCATTCATAATCCAGTGACAACCGGGGAGTCAGACTGGCTATGCGCGAGGTCTGAAAGGCATACACTGACCAGGGGTTTCCCAGTTCGGAAGAATGGAAAAACGTGTTATACCCCACCCCGATTCCTTGTACGGCATGAGGATACATTCGGCCGAAATAAGTATCCGGCGCAAACTTGAACCCGTATTTCAAATGAACCGACAGGTTTTTCCGGATGGGAGAAAACGTGGCATTGTTTCCGGCAAAGAACTCATGCGTGGGAAAAACATAAGCCGGCTTGACGTCAATGCCTGCCATGTGAATCATTTTCCGGGAAAGACTGTCCTTGCCATCGGCATAGAGAGAAAGTGCACGTAACAACACAAGCGCACACATGCACAGTCTGAGTGCAAGTCTATTTATCTTCATCGGTAATTGCAATAGGAATGATTAAATAATTGAACGGTCTCTTGCTGGAAAGCGTACCGGAGATTTCTAATTTCTTTCCGGTCAGCGAGTTGGAAAGATAGGCTTTATAAGGTACGTGATACTGCTCTATTCCATTATACACTTCCAGACGTACGTGCTTGCCTGCCTCTACGGTTTTCGATACCTTCAATTCCATGTCGAGTCCCGCATCCAGCCGTTGTTCATGATGACAGAAAGAGACCTTCGTGCCATACAATCCCGGGGTGCCGCTCACTATATCCGGAATCTCCACCTGGGAAGCAGCATCGCCCAGCAACTTCCGTAAATCGTTTTCATCTCCTCCCCAGCCGCCATACTGCATGTAAAACTCCACGATACGGGCTGAATTCTTATAAGGATAAAAATACACTGTGGCGGGGCTACTGGCATTCAGGGTATTCACTTCCACCTGTTCTACGGGTTCCAGCATGTAATCGAAGGAAGAAAACTGACTCCAGTCGTATGACACACTGTCTATCTGATATTTACGGGTAGGAGAAAAAGACACGCGAATCACCTTCTCTTCATAACGGTTGCCCACCCTGACAAATGTTTCAAACGGCTGGTCATAGAGATTCTCGCCGGAAATAAAATGCAATTCACTGCCGTTTCTTTTTTCCACACGAAAATCCAGAAACGCATTCTTGCAATACACAATGCCGGTTTCTCCTTCCTCAAAAGGAAGATATTTGGAGTTTTTCCCTTCCAGATCTGTGGCCGACACTGCGACCCCTTCCCTCAGACTTTCTACCCCTAAAATATCCCAGTTGTCTGCCTCAAAGCAAACAGTTACTTCTTTTTCTGTTTCGGATAAAGACACGGAAGGTTCTGCCGACAGGAATCTGTCAATAAAAACATCGCTGTTGCATCCGGCCAAAAGCCACGCGACAGCGAGAATACCGCATTGCAGCCTACGGAATGTGGTTTTCATTATCACATGCATTTACTTGTTCATAGGTTTATGATTCAAAACATAAAGTTAGACAGTTTTTCAATATGGCAAACATATTTCTGCAAAAAAGCCCTTCATTGACACATTTTTTAGCAGTAAAAGAAGTTAGCTAACAAGCATTATAATATCAATGATTTTACGTACATTTGTCTGACATTCTATTAAACTCGCATACGTATGAAATATTTTGAAGTGACCTTTACCGCACAGCCGTGCAATGAAACTATCACAGATGTATTATCGGGACTGACAGCCGACATCGGTTTTGAAAGTTTCGTGGAATGTGAAAACGGCATGAAGGCCTACATCCAGCAGAGCCAGTTCGACGAGGCCGCGCTTAAGCAAGTGGTGGAAGATTTTCCGATACCCGGCGCAAGCATCAGTTACTCCATTACGGAACCGGAAGACAAGAACTGGAACGAGGAATGGGAAAAGAATTTCTTCCAGCCCATCGTCATCGACAACCGCTGCGTGATTCACAGTACCTTCCACAAGGATTACCCGAAGGCCGAATACGACATCGTCATCAATCCGCAGATGGCTTTCGGTACCGGACACCACGAAACCACCAGCTCTATCTTAGGAGAACTGTTAGAGGCTGACCTGAAAGGCAAATCAGTGCTCGACATGGGATGCGGCACATCTATCCTGGCCATCCTGGCCAGCATGAGAGGAGCCGGAAAGGTGACCGCCATCGACATTGACGACTGGTGCGTGAACAACTCGCGCGACAACATTGCCCTGAACGGCATTTCCAATATCACCGTGGAACTGGGAGATGCTTCCCTGCTGAACGGACGGGAACCTTTTGATGTAGTAATAGCCAATATCAACCGCAACATTCTGCTGCAGGACATGCCGGCCTATGCGGCCTGCATGAAGAAAGGTTCGGAACTGTACATCAGCGGATTCTACACGGAAGACATTCCGGTGCTGCGCGAAAAAGCGGAGAGTCTGGGCATGGAATACGTGCATCACCGCGAAAAGCACAACTGGGCTGCCGTGAAATTTATCATGAAATAAGCAAGCTGTCTAAACAACAGCAAAGGCTGTCAGCGCTTCAATGCCCTGACAGCCTTTTTCATGTCTTCACTCACACGGTAGGACTCACCGATTTTCTGAATGGTCTTACGGAAAGTAAAATCGTCCAGATGACAATGACGCAGAAAAGCCATGGTCTGTTCCGGAAACTTGACAAAACAGAACGAAAGTGCCCAGGCCACAGCCATGCGCACATAGTATCCCTCATGACGAATTCCGTCGAGCAGGGAAAGATACTCCTCCAAATGGGCTTCATCCAGGAAATAACTCATTCCCATCACTACGCCGAAACGTACCTCATACTCACCCGATGCTTTCATCCATTCTTTCAGGTATTCCCAAAGCCGCGCCTCGTTACGGCGGATAAAAGCTTTTCCTCCTCCAAACTTAAACGTATCGCACACCGACCAGCTGTTGATAATCCACACAAAACGTGTCACACGGTGAAGATAGACTTCCACATCCTCGTCGGGGCGGATGCATCCCAACACCATGCCTTGCAACATGCGTTCTTCCATATAAAACCCGTCGGCTGTGTCAAAGTAGCGCTCCCAGTCTGCCTTGGCAATCCTTGCAGCCAGTTTCCGCAACGCCGGCAAACGAATGCCCAACACATGTTCCACCCCCGGGTGAAGTCCCTCGGTAAACTTGCGGTTCCCATCTTCCGCCAGTATCAGCAGATGTTCTTTGACGGTCAAACCGTCCAGTCGAAACTCTTCCATACCTTATTATATAGCAAGATTTAAAACGTGGAACAAAGATAGGAAAAATTGAAAAATTTCCACCCATTTGTTTGGTGTTTTCATATTAATGGTTACCTTTGCGAGTGAAACAACAAAAAAACAAGAAAAATAACATTATGAATCTTTCTACGGTAAATACATTCTTCTGGTGGCGCCGCTTACAACTCCAAAGGTCGTAAGGGAACTCAGTCGCATGTATATACCTCAATAGTAATAATATCACAGAAGGGCTGTCGTAACTTTACGACGGCCCTTTTTGTTTTTTCACTCTAATGCAAACAAGTACACTCATGAAAACTTATCAAGTAAACCAGGAAGGATTTTATGGAGATTTTGGCGGAGCCTACATACCGGAAATTCTCCATCGCTGTGTGGAAGAATTACGCAATGCCTACCGCAAGGTGCTGGCAGACGAAGGATTCCAGAAAGAATACGATGCGTTGCTCAAAGACTACGTGGGACGTCCTTCACCACTTTACCTTGCCCCACGCTTGTCGGAAAAATACGGATGCAAGATTTACCTGAAACGGGAGGACCTGAACCATACGGGAGCGCACAAAATCAACAACGCCATCGGCCAGGTGCTTCTGGCCCGGAGAATGGGCAAGAAACGCATCATCGCCGAAACAGGAGCCGGACAACACGGAGTAGCCACGGCTACGGTTTGCGCCCTGATGGGAATGGAATGTGTGGTCTACATGGGAAAGACCGACGTGGAACGGCAGCGGGTAAACGTGGAACGCATGCAGATGCTGGGAGCCAGAGTAGAAGCTGTAACTTCGGGCAACATGACCCTGAAGGATGCCACGAACGAAGCCATACGCGACTGGTGCTGCCACCCGGCGGATACGTACTATGTGATTGGTTCCACGGTGGGGCCTCATCCCTACCCTGACATGGTAGCCCGCTTGCAGTCGGTCATCAGCAAAGAAATCAAAAAGCAGCTGATGGAACACGAAGGACGTGACTATCCGGACTACCTGATGGCCTGTGTGGGAGGAGGAAGCAATGCCGCCGGAACTATCTATCACTACCTGGACGATGAACGGGTGAAAATCATCTTAGCGGAAGCCGGAGGAAAGGGAGTGGAAACGGGATTGTCGGCCGCTACCATCCAGTTGGGCCGGCTGGGCATCATTCATGGTTCCAAAACCCTGGTCATGCAGGATGAGGACGGACAGATTCTGGAACCATATTCCGTTTCGGCCGGACTGGATTACCCCGGCATCGGTCCCATGCATGCCAACTTAGCCGCACAGAAAAGGGCCACCGTGCTGGCTGTCAACGACGACGAGGCCCTGCGGGCTGCCTTTGAACTGACACGGCTGGAGGGCATCATTCCGGCACTGGAGTCGGCCCATGCCTTAGGGGCTCTGGAGAAAGTGAAGTTCCAGCCCTCGGACATCGTGGTGCTGACCGTATCGGGAAGAGGCGACAAAGACATTGACACTTATCTGAAATACAAAAACAACCCTGAAATTTTTTAAACGAGAAAAAACATGAAGACATTTGCTTATACCACCCGCTACAAAACGCTGCCCGGCGACTTGCATACGCCTGTGAGCACGTACCTGAAGGTGCGCGACCTGTTTCCGCAAAGTATTCTGCTGGAAAGTTCCGATTACCACGGAGTAGAAAACAACCGCTCTTTCATCGGACTGAACCCCATTGCCAGTTTCTCCGTGAACCACGGAATCGTGACCACGGTCTTTCCGGACAAAAGCCGTGAAGAGCGTCCGCTCACTCCTGAGTTCCAGGTGGAAGATGCTTTCCAGTATTTCCTGAGACAATTTCAGGTGGAAGGAGAATATGCCCGCTACGGAGGAGTGTACGGCTACACCACGTTCAATGCCGTCCGCTATTTCGAACAGATTCCGGTGAAAGACAGCAGCGACCCGAAGAACGATGCGCCGGAGATTCTCTACATTCTCTACAAGTACCTGATTGTGTTCAACGACTTCCAGAGCGAGATGGTGCTGGTGGAGCTGCAAGGCAAGGACGAGCCGAGCCACATTGACGAAGTGGAGAAAGCGGTACTGAACCGCAACTACACCACCTACGCCTTTCGGGCGACGGGCGACACCACCAGTACGCTGACCGATGAGGAGCACAAGGCCAATATCCGCAAGGGTATTGCCCACTGCAAGAGAGGCGACGTGTTTCAGATTGTGCTTTCCCGCCGTTTCATCCAGCGCTATGAAGGCGATGATTTCACCCTCTACCGGGCGTTGAGAAGCATCAATCCTTCGCCTTACCTGTTCTATTTTGATTTCGGCGGTTTCCGAATTTTCGGTTCCTCTCCCGAAACGCATTGCAAGATTGAAGAGGGAAAGGCCACCATCGACCCCATTGCCGGCACCACCCGCAGAAGCGGAGACAAAAAGACGGATGCCGCACTGACCGAAGCCCTGCTGGCCGACCCGAAGGAGAATGCCGAACACGTGATGCTGGTAGACCTGGCACGGAATGACTTGAGCCGGAATTGCCACGACACACACGTGGAGTTCTACAAACAGCCGCAATACTACAGCCATGTGATTCACCTGGTGAGCAGGGTAAGCGGCACACTGGACAAGGAAGCCGACCCGATTAAAACATTCATCGATACCTTTCCGGCCGGTACCCTCAGCGGGGCTCCCAAAGTAAAGGCCATGCAGCTCATCAGTGAAATCGAACCGCACAACCGAGGGGCTTACGGAGGTTGCATCGGCTTCATCGGACTGAACGGCGATTTGAACCAAGCCATCACCATCCGTACCTTCGTAAGCCGTAACAACGAGCTCTGGTTCCAAGCCGGAGGGGGCATCGTAGCCAAAAGTGACGAGAACAATGAACTGCAAGAAGTAAACAACAAGTTGGGAGCATTGAAAAAAGCCATTCTCCTGGCCGAAAAAATATAACACACCATGAAAATTGTCATCATCGATAACTACGACTCATTTGTGTACAACCTGAGTCATGCGATAAAAGAACTAGGAACAGAAGTCACCGTAAAACGCAACGACCAGTTCCGGCTGGAGGAGCTGGAGGAATTCGACAAGATTCTGCTGTCGCCCGGTCCCGGCGTTCCGGAAGAAGCCGGCCTGCTGCTGGATGTCATCCGTACGTATGCCGGAAAGAAACCGATATTGGGGGTCTGCCTGGGCGAACAGGCCATCGGCGAAGTGTACGGAGGAAAACTGACCAACCTGGATGAGGTGTTCCACGGCATACAGAGTCCCGTCAGTCTGACTGCGACGGACTATCTGTTCAAAGGACTTCCCTCTACCGTACAGGTAGGAAGATACCATTCCTGGGTAGTCGACCGGAAAGATTTCCCGGACTGCCTGGAAGTAACCGCCGTAAGTGAAGAAGGATACATCATGGCACTCCGCCACCGCACACTCGATGTGCGAGGCGTGCAGTTTCATCCGGAATCCGTTCTCACCCCCGAAGGGAAACAGATGCTGGGCAACTGGATACACCATCAATAAAGAAAACCCTATTTTCTCACTCATAAAACTTAGATACACAATATGAAACAAATACTGAAACGGATATTCCACCACGAAGAGCTGACACGCGAAGAAGCCTGCACGCTGATGCAGAGAATGACCAGTGGTGAGATGAATGAAGCACAGACAGCCGCCCTGCTGGCTGCCTTCCAGATGCGCGGAGTCAAGGTGGACGAATTGGTCGGCTTCCGCGATGCACTGCTTCAGGCTTGCGTGCCCGTCGACTTGCATGAATTTCATCCCATTGACATCGTGGGTACCGGAGGAGACGGGAAAAACACCTTCAACATCTCCACATGTGCCTGCTTTGTCGTGGCCGGAGCCGGTTACCGGGTAGCCAAGCACGGAAATTACGGAGCCACTTCGGTGAGCGGGGCCAGCAACGTGATGGAACGCTACGGCGTAAAATTCACAAACGACGCGGACAAACTGAAACGCTCCATCGAACAATGCGGTATGGCTTACTTGCACGCTCCCCTCTTCCATCCGGCCCTGAAAACCGTGGCCCCCGTGCGGAAGGCATTAGGCGTACGTACTTTATTTAATTTATTAGGTCCGCTGGTCAACCCCTGCCATCCGGCCTGCCAGTTGTTAGGAGTGGCCGACCTCCCGCAGATGCGGCTTTACACCAACACGCTCCAGCAGCTCGGCATCCAGTTTGCCGTGGTCAACAACCTGGACGGATATGATGAAATCTCGCTGACTGACGAATTCAAGGTGATGACCAACCGTTACGAAACCATCTATCGTCCCTCGGAATTAGGTTTTTCCATGGCACGGCAGGAAGAACTTTACGGAGGAAATACCCCGGAAGAAGCGGCCGCCATTTTCGACCGGGTGCTGCATAATGAGGGCAGTAAGGCACAGACCGACTGCGTGCTGATCAATGCCTCGTTTGCCATCCAGGCACTGGAGCCTCAGAAGAAAATAGAAGAATGTGTGGCACTGGCCAAAGAATCGCTCGAAAGCGGAAAAGCCCTGGCCACTCTACACAAGTTCCTTACCCTTAACCAATAAACGAATGATGACTACTGATATCTTACATACCATTGTGGCCCATAAGCGCACAGAAATTGCCCTTCAGGAAGAAGCTGTATCCCAAGACTTCCTCATCCAGCAATTGGGCACTCCCCGTCCGTCGAAAAGCCTGAAGCAGGCACTGGCTGCATCGCCCTCGGGCATCATTGCGGAATTCAAACGACGCTCCCCGTCGAAAGGAGATATTACTCCACAGGCAGACCCGACCGTCATCGTCCCTGGCTATGAGCGTGCTGGTGCTTCCGGTATCTCCGTACTGACCGACCCGAAATTCTTTGGCGGCAACCTGAAAGATTTGCAGGTCGTCCGCCCGCTGACACACCTTCCGGTGCTGCGAAAAGATTTTATCGTCAGTCCCTACCAGCTATATCAAGCCAAGCTGGCCGGTGCAGATGTGGTGCTTCTGATTGCAGCCGCCCTGACCGTGGACGAATGTAAAGCCCTAGGGAAATTGGCTCACCAGTTAGAAATGGAAGTCCTGCTGGAGATACACACGGAAAAGGAACTCGACTACCTGCATGAGCATGTCGACCTGATTGGGGTCAACAACCGGAACTTAGGCACGTTTCATACGGATGTGGAGAATTCATTCCGCCTGGCCCGGAAGTTGCCGAAAGAACTGCTATGGGTATCCGAAAGCGGCATCTCGCAACCCGACACGTTCAGGCAATTGCGTGAAGCCGGTTTCAGGGGATTCCTGATGGGAGAAACTTTCATGAAAACGCCTTCACCGGAAAAGGCTTTGTCGGACTTTCTTCAAGCTCTTGCCTTATGATTGTCAAAGTGTGCGGCATGAGGGAGGCGGAGAACATCCGTCAGGTGGAGCAAACAGGAGCCGACTGGATGGGATTCATCGACTACGAAGGTTCTCCCCGCTATGTAGCGGACGTACCGGAATACCTGCCGGAGTCGGTGCAGAAAGTGGGGGTGTTTGTCAATGCTTCCCTTCCGCGAATCCGGGAAAGGAGGACAGCATGGCAACTGAATTTCGTCCAGCTCCACGGAAAGGAATCGCCGGAGTTTTGCCGGGAAGTGCAACAGACTGGCCTACGTGTCATCAAGGCCTTCTCCCTGCGTACGCCTGACGACCTGCTGGCGACGGAAAGCTATGCCGCCTGCTGCGACTATTTTCTGTTCGACACTCCCTGCAACGGATACGGAGGCTCCGGCAAAAGCTTCGACTGGGAAATGCTGACGCACTACCACGGCGAGACGCCTTTCCTGTTAAGCGGAGGACTGAAACCTGAAAGCCTGGATGCATTACTGAAATTCAGCCATTCCAGCTGGGCTGGCATCGACCTGAACAGCGGCTTTGAACAGGCTCCCGGCCTGAAAGATGCGGCTGCCCTCTCTGACTTTATTTACTCTTTCAAACAAAACAAGTACAACCTCTAAAAAACTTAGTGATATGAATCGCATTGACCAATTATTCCAGACACATAAAGACCACGTGCTTTCCATTTATTTCTGTGCAGGTACCCCGACCTTGGAAGGTACCGCCGAAGTCATCCGCACCTTAGAGCGGAAAGGAGTACAGATGATTGAAATCGGTATCCCGTTCAGCGACCCGATGGCCGACGGTCCTGTCATTCAGCACGCAGCCACACAGGCCCTGCACAACGGCATGACGCTCCGCAAGCTCTTCGGCCAGCTGGAGCAAATCCGCACAGATGTCCGCATCCCGCTGGTACTGATGGGCTACCTGAACCCCATCATGCAGTATGGTTTTGAGAATTTCTGCCGGCAATGTCAGGCATGCGGCATCGACGGCGTGATTATTCCCGACCTTCCTTATAAAGACTACTTAGAAAGCTATCGTCCCATTGCACAACAATACGGCATCCACGTGATTATGCTCATCACGCCGGAAACCAGCGAAGAACGCATCCGGCAAATCGATGCGCATACCGACGGATTCATCTATATGGTATCTTCTGCGGCCGTGACGGGAGCACAAAAGGAATTCAATGCACAGAAGCAGGCTTACTTCCAGCGTATCAAGCAAATGCAGTTGCGAAACCCACGGATGATCGGGTTCGGAATCTCCAATAAATCCACTTACGAATCGGCAGCGGCATACGCCTCCGGATGCATCATCGGGAGCAAGTTCGTGACCTTGCTCGAAGAAGAAAAAAATGCAGAAAAAGCTATCGACAAACTGTTGGAAATGCTAAAAAACGAAGGATAATTAATCATTCTGCTATTTTTAGCGGCTTATTCTTTCAGTCAAAGCATATTTTTGCTATCTTTGTGCCAAACTAAACGAAGCATCAAATGATAAAACCAGATTATCCTTCCGTATTACTCATCTACACTGGAGGTACAATCGGTATGATTGAAAATCCGGAAACCGGTGCCCTGGAGGCATTTAACTTCGACCAACTTCAGGAGAACGTGCCGGAACTGAAACGGTTCAACTACCGCATTTCCTCTTACCAGTTTAACCCTCCTATCGACTCCTCAGACATGGAGCCGGCCTTGTGGGCCAAACTGGTCAAAATCATCCAATATAACTACGATAACTTCGACGGGTTCGTGATTCTGCACGGCACGGACACCATGGCTTATACCGCTTCCGCACTGAGCTTCATGCTGGAGAACCTGAGCAAACCGGTCATCCTTACCGGAAGTCAGCTGCCCATTGGTGTGCTACGTACAGACGGAAAGGAAAATCTGATTACTTCTATCGAAATAGCCGCTGCAAAACATCCGGACGGAACTGCCGTGGTACCGGAAGTCTGCATTTTCTTCGAGAACCACTTGTTGCGTGGAAACCGTACGACCAAGATTAATGCAGAAAACTTCAACGCGTTCCGTTCCTACAATTATCCGGCACTGGCTACGGCCGGTATCCACATCAAGTACGAATACGACCGTATCCGGAAGGTGGATCCCAACCTGCCCATGCATGCACACTATGTCTTCGATACGAATGTGATTATCCTGACACTTTTCCCGGGTATTCAGGAAAACATCGTGCGCACGGTACTCAACACACCTGGTCTGAAAGCGGTAGTACTCAAGACGTATGGTTCCGGAAATGCGCCCCAGAAGCCCTGGTTCATCCACTTGCTGGCAGAAGCTACGGCAAAGGGAATTGTCATCGTCAACATTTCACAATGCCAGACGGGTATGGTAGAAATGGCACGTTACGAAACCGGTCTGCACCTGCTCGATGCAGGTGTCATCAGCGGATATGATGCCACCGTGGAAAGCGTGCTCACCAAGCTGATGTTCCTGCTCGGCCACGGTCTTACTCCCAAGGAAATACGCAGCGAAATGAACCGTTCCATAGCCGGAGAGTTTACCAAGCCCATGTTGTAACCTAAATGTAACATCTATTTCATAAGGACGAAACAAGAAAGGGTCATCTTTGTAACGAAAACTAAATCACATTGAATTTTGTATTAATTAATAGAAAATACGCATGAACGATTACCGGATTTTAGTTGTAGACGATGAAGAAGACTTGTGCGAGATTCTAAAATTCAATCTCGAAATGGAAGGATACATGGTAGATACTGCCAATTCCGCCGAAGAAGCCTTGAAACTTGAATTGCCACGTTACAACCTGATACTGCTGGACGTGATGATGGGAGAAATTTCCGGATTCAAAATGGCCAGCATGATGAAAAAGAACAAGGATACACAGAACATTCCTATCATTTTCATCACCGCAAAGGATACGGAAAATGATACGCTGACCGGATTCAACCTGGGAGCGGACGACTATATTTCAAAGCCTTTCTCTCTGCGTGAAGTCATCATGAGAGTAAAGGCGGTGTTACGACGCACAGCCGGCGTACAAATCCAGGTGCCCGAACAGCTGATTTATAAAGGACTGTCGGTCAACATTCCGAAGAAGAAAGTAACCATCAACAACGAGGAAATTTCATTAACGAAAAAAGAATTTGAAATACTTCTGCTCCTGTTGCAGAACCAAGGACGCGTATTCTCCCGCGAAGACATTCTGGCGAAAGTATGGCACGATGAAGTGTACGTGCTCGACCGTACGATTGATGTGAATATCACTCGCCTTCGCAAGAAAATCGGTGAATACGGTGCTTGTATCGTAACCCGCCTCGGTTATGGATACTGTTTCGAATGTGAATAAATTACGGTGGCACAATCATGACAAAATTTTCTTATCGCATCCTCCCTTTCAGTCAGAGGCTGTTTCTTTCTGTCATATTCCTTTTCCTGGGATATGCAGTATGCTTTATGCTGTTTCAATACAAACGCGAAAAGGCTTACAAAATAGAATTACTGAACACGCAGCTGCAAAACTATAACAACCAGCTGTGCGACTTTCTGGCCGATCACCACGGGGTCAACTCTGATTCCATGCAGAGTTATGTGACGACTCACATGATGCCCAACCTGCGGGTGACGCTCATTGAGCCGTCAGGGAAAGTAGTGTACGACAATACAAATGTCAACTGGAAAAGCTTTGCCAACCACTCTTCACGCAAGGAAGTGCAAGACGCACTCATGTATGGAAGCGGCTATTCCATCAGCCGCCAGTCGGAAAGCATTCAGGGAGAAGAATATTTTTATTCCGCACGCTATTATCCTCCCTACCGCATCATCATACGGTCTGCCCTTCCCTACAACCTGAGTCTGGCAGAACACTTGCAAGCTGACTCTGGCTACCTATGGTTTGCGCTGATTATCTGTCTGGTACTGATTTTCATTTTCTACCGCTTTACCCGGAAGCTGGGCAAGTCCATCACCAAACTGCAACAGTTTGCCATGAAAGCCGACCGGAACGAACCGATTGACATGGACATCCTGCAAACGTTCCCCAAGAACGAACTGGGAGAGATCTCACAACACATCATTAAGATATACAAACGCCTGCACCGGGCGAAAGAAGCTCTCTACATTGAGCGTGAGAAACTGATTTCGCACCTTCAGACCTCACACGAGGGATTGGGTGTCTTTACCAAAGAACGGCAGGAAATCCTGGTCAACAACCTGTTTACGCAATACATCAACAATATATCCGACCGTAATCTGCGTTCTACCAATGAACTTTTCGATATTCCGGAACTGCAACCCATCATTGAGTTCTTAAACCGGAACGAAGGCAATTTCAGCAAAGAGGAAAAGCGGTATGCCATGCACCTCAACAAGAACGCACGCTCGTTCACCGTGGAATGCATCATCTTTCAGGATATGTCGTTCGAAATATCCATCAACGATATTACTCAGGAAGAAGAGCAGGCCCGCCTGAAACGCCAGCTGACTCAGAACATCGCCCACGAGCTGAAAACGCCCGTCAGCAGCATTCAGGGATACCTGGAAACCATTATCAGCAACCCGAACATTCCGCAAGAAAATGTCCGTGTCTTCCTGGAAAGAAGCTATGCCCAGAGCAACCGCCTGACTTTCCTGCTGCGCGACATCTCTGTGCTGACCCGAATGGACGAGGCACCGGAACTGGTAGAGAAAGAGCAGGTAAACCTGAGCAAGATTGTAGAAAACATTTTGAACGAGGTGGCGCTCGGACTGGAAGAAAAGCATATCACTGTGGTGAACAAGCTCCCGTCGGAAGTCATACTGACAGGAAGCAGCTCGCTGCTCTACTCTATCTTCCGCAACCTGACCGACAATGCCATAGCCTATGCGGGTAATGACATACAAATCACCATCAACTGCTTCCGCGAGGATGAGAAATTCTACTATTTCAGTTTCTCTGATACCGGCGTGGGAGTTCCCGAAGAGCACCTGAACCGCCTGTTCGAACGTTTCTATCGGGTAGACAAGGGACGCTCACGAAAATTAGGAGGTACAGGTTTGGGACTAGCCATCGTGAAGAACGCCGTATTGTTCCATGGCGGAACCATCTTCGCCAAGAACATGCCGAAGGGAGGACTGGAATTTGTCTTCACCTTGAAAAAGGATATACAAGGATAAAACAATTCCAGGCAAAACATTCCGTAATTAAAACTGCTACAATTTCCCCTGGTTCCAGTACTTCCGTGGAAGTACTGGAGTACTCCCCTGAAAGTACTGCAGTACTCCTTTGACAGTACTGGAGTACTTCCTTGGCAGTACTGAACGACTTGTCATGTATTTCTTCACAACTGATTTAAAAATTCAATACCACGTAATTTTAAAGAGTCTTCTCTTAACTTATCCAAAACAGCTTTAAACACGTCGTGCGTATATTCCTCTTTTTCCGTATCATAGTCCGCTATCTTGCGAAATAAGACTTCACACCCCAAGCGGTTTGTCATAAGAAGCAAATGTTCTACATCACTATTCTTTCTCAGATTTGTATAAGAATCATCATGAATTCCAATTTTCCAGAACACATCATACTCCAAACCCTTTTTTGCATCAAACATGAACGAATCTAATTCCTTAGCCTGTTTAAGAACTTTATCCCTATATTTTTCTTCTGGTTTCGTTTTCAAAACAGATCGTACAACATAGCCCTTTCGCCATACTAAAATAATTCCTGGCATGATAACCAAAAGAGTAAACCAGCCCAAAAGCGGATATTCTATGCAACCTATAAGAAAAACAGTAACTAAAAAAATAAAGATAGATAAAGTAATAAAACTTAAACATCCCATACACAACCCTCCTATTTTCCTCCTAAAATTTCCTTTACCTTATCATCAATGAACCTTTTTCTTTTTTCTTCATCGCTTTCTATCCCAGCGTTCAAATCCTCCCCACTTGGTTCTATACATTCTCTGACTACAAGTTCATATCCCAATCTATGTGCCATTCTTATAAGCGCCACCACGCCAGCAGCTCTCCCACGATATATTTCATTAACATCTGCAGAAGAGATTATGTTACTACTAAAACTAATATTACATATTTCTGCACGTTCTTTCAGAAATTTTCCTATCTCTTCTGCCGATTTAACTGAGTCGTCGACATAATGTAGAGCTTCTTTAGACAATGCCATTGCCTTCTGTTTATCAAATTTTCGGTATAAGTAAATTAGAACCGCTAAACAAACAACACATGCAAAAAAGGTAAAAATCAATAGTCCATCCATTTTTTTGTTTTTTTGCAAAGGTAATTTTTTTCCCTAAAAAAGAATCAACATGATTTTACAATACAGAAAAAATATCAACTCCTTGTATTGAAAAAGAAATATAATACAATGAAAACATATATCGGTAATTTAAGCACACCCTATGTTAAGTAAAGTAATAATAGGCCTGTTCTCTTTTCAGTCACGCAGTCCCTTATTAATTGACTTGAAAAGTGAACAGGCTTATAAATTAGTGGATTGTATCAAAGTGTTATTAACTAAATCCACCCCCTATTATCAACCCCCATGCGCACATCATCGCAGGCAACTTTATAGTTGGATATACCATTCAAAACAATAATAAAACCAACCACAATCGCTTGTCTCCTTTCTGTGTGTTGAGTTGGATATACCATTCAAAACAATAATAAAACCAACGCGGGCCGTCATCGAGACATACGAATACATGTTGGATATACCATTCAAAACAATAATAAAACCAACGATACTCCCTCCGGATACATAGTCTAACTGTTGGATATACCATTCAAAACAATAATAAAACCAACTCATCTGTTTGGAGATATACCTTACTTGCGGTTGGATATACCATTCAAAACAATAATAAAACCAACCCTTGCGAACCATTACATTCTGAACGTCTTGTTGGATATACCATTCAAAACAATAATAAAACCAACTGTTTGTTTCTAAGTTTGTCAATTTCAATGTTTTGACGTACTTCCCGAGTATAGTTTCCTATCTCAGGTTAAGGACTTCCAGCAGCCCCAATTAGAAAATTTCTTCTCTAATTATCTTTCTACGATTTTTTTACTCATCGCAATATTTCTTGCAGCATTAAAGTCTGCATTTATTTTCTCTCCTCGTCGTTTACACTGGGGATTCGTACAAACAAATTCTTCTTGCTTCTTACGTTCTCCACGTTCTCCGCAATAGCTGCATGTCTGGCTGGTATATGCAGGGTCAATATATTTCACTTCAATACCTTCCAATTTCGCCTTATATTCTATCATACTTTGCAGTTCGTAATACGACCAATAACGAAGCAGATACTTATACTCGTCTTTTACATAACCGTCCTTACCTTTTCCAAAATCTTTCAATGACTCCATGTGGATAGTTCTGGCATTCTGTTTTAAAGCCTGCTTTATAACCTCACGGCTGTAAACATGGTTTTGTGTATGCACCCAATTACGCTCCTTTTCCTTTAGCTTTTCCAAAGGCTCCAGTTTTTTCTTTCGTCCGTGTCCACCTTGGGTACATATAAGTTTCTGCAAACTTTTAAAACGTTTCTGAAACATCGTCCGCTGATTGTGAAAATGTTCTATATCGCCAATTTGCATCTTGAAATTGTCATTCTTGTTGATAGCAAGGTATAACGGACATTTGATACCCAAATCCACACCTAACACTACGTCCTTATCCAACACTTGTTTCTTAGCAGGAATATCAATAGACAGCAACAGGAATATTCTTGTACTCTTTCCATATTTTACAAGCTTTATAGAAGAATTATTGGCAACATAATCTTCGCCCTTGTTCTTTTGTTGCCTGTCGCTTTCTATCAGTCTTTCAACGATACAGCGGTTATTGCTTGCGTCTTTTCCAAACTCAAGCCTGAAAAGTATTTCTTTAAACCATTTTAGATAGATTCCTTCCTCTTTTATAAAAAGTTTCAACCTTTTATTTTCTCTGATGGAAAATGGAATTTCCATACCTTTCTTGTAAGTACTTAAAGCCCTTTCACCTGACTCTATCTTCTTTTGGTTATTATTGTAATTTTCTTGAATCTTTTGGTTTAAATTTGCCAATATATCGCTAGGTATATACTGTTTAAATTCTTTCGATACCAATTGATAAGTGGAATTCTGTTTGGAACACTGAAGAAAATCCTTCTTTTTATTTTTTACATCTTCATCAAGTTCTTTTCTTTCATTAAGCAGCCTGTCTCGTATCTCTTTATCCGATGTTTTTTTATCCGAATCCAGTTTTTTCAGTTCTTTCTCTATTTCCTTGTACCGTGGCATATGTAATTTCAATCGCATTTCATACTCATCGTTAAAAAGGCAATGAGTAGAGATTCTGTTGGCAGCCAGATAAATTGTATTGTTTATCTGATAAAGATATTTCCATTGTTGGTCATATTCTTCATCTGTCAATCCATCTTTTACGATTTTCAATTCTATCTTACGTGTAATAATAGGCATACTCTTTTTAATTTTACCACTGCAAATATTGTAATTATAATTGTAAGTCTCAAATCCAACTCAAATAATTTTCAGAATTTCACAAATTCTCAAAATCGCCCATAAAAAAATCCCCCATGCAACCGCATGAGGGGATTCCACAAGTAAATTCTATTTCGAGAAATTTATTTTGCTACACGTTCCAGCCATTTTACCATGAACAGCATGACTCCCATTGAAATGAGGCATACAATCATGAAAATAGCCCAGCAATATCCGATAGGAATGGCGTTATACATAAGAGGACCAATCCACAACAGAAGATTACCTACAGCTGTTGCACCAAGCCACAATCCCTGGCAAAGTCCCAGAAGATGCTTTGGAGCCACCTTCGAAACGAATGACAATCCAAGTGGAGAGATAAACAACTCGGCCACCGTAAGCAGGAAGTAAAGAACAATCAACACCCATGCACCGGCTTTTACCTGCTGGTCAATAGGAAGTTCTCGATATTCTGCAGCAGAAGGATAACCCATAATGAGTGAATATACAGACAAGAAGAGATAAGCCAAACCTGCGATAAACATACCGATGGCAATCTTACGCGGAGTAGAAATCTCCTTGCCTCTTCTTGAAAGAGAACCGAAAATCATCATGATGACCGGAGTCAATGTGATCACAAAGAAAGGATTCACTGCCTGCCATATTTCCGGAGCAATTGTAGATGTATCAACGAAGTCTCTCGCAAAGAGTGAAAGTGAAGTACCGTTCTGATGGAATGAGAACCAGAAGAAAATAACCACGCCAAGCACTGCAAACAAGGCGTAAAGACGCTGTTTGATTTCCTTAGCCATGGCAGCCTTTTCTTCAGCTGTATAAGTAACAGCAGCTGCAGCTTCCTTTTTCCCCGGATTTGGGAACTGACTCTTGGTCACAAAGAAGATAATCAAAGAAATAAGCATTGCGGCAACAGATGCAACAAATGAATAATGAATACCTTCATTAAATACCTGCAAATACTGTGCGCAAGAAGCAGCCATATCGGAAGTTTCACCCACACACTGTGACATCAGCTGGTTCAAGTTACCCATAGCCTCAGCCGACATACCGTCTGCACCTTTTGCTATATATTCATGACACAGAGCAGGAAGACCAGCATTGTAAACCATATTGTGTGCACTCAGCCACCAGCTTCTCAACAAAGGAGCGATAAACGGAGCGATAAGTCCACCAATATTGATAAATACATAAAATATCTGGAATCCGGAATCTCTCTTGCTCTTAGCTTCAATCAGTTCCTTTTCCCCCTTCTTTGCAGCCTCTGCTTCAAGGTCATCGTACATCTGACCTACAATGGCCTGAAGATTTCCCTTGAACAGACCATTACCAAATGCGATGAAAAACAAGGCAATACAAGTAAGCGTAAGCAACCATGATGTATTACCTGCATTGGCAGTAATAGGAATAGATAATGCAATATATCCAATAGCCATGACCACGAGACCGGCCATGATTGTACCTTTATAATTCTGCTTTCTGTCGGCAATCAGCCCCCCCACAAGACTTAACAGATAAATACCTGCATAAAAGAATGAATAGATAAGTGTACTTTTTTCCTCACTTATACCAAATTTAGAACAAAGAAACAATACCAGTACGGCATTCATGATGTAGTAGCCAAAACGCTCCCCCATGTTAGAAAGTGCAGCTGGTATCAGACCTTTAGGATGCTTGTTAAACATAAGTTAATGAAGATTTTAATAATTAATAGTGTTAATACTCGTATAAATTCTGTCTCTCGTTCGCAAATATACAATTATTCAGATAAATATGCAAACTTACCTCACTCAGCACCTTGCGGAAGTTTTCCTCTGTACGTACGGCTTATCACGCGTTCAAAGCTATGAATAATCTCCTGCCCCATGTTCACACGCGTGCTGTCCACTTTCCGGATTTCCACAGGCGTAACTGCATCTTTATACTTCGCCTTGCCGATACGGATTTTCATCTTGTCCAGGTTTCCGGTAATGTTCACTCCCGCCTTGAATGGCAACGGCGATTTCAGCACAGAGATGTGATAGTTAAAGTTCATATCCAAGCCCTGAGTTCCTCCCACAGCCGCCTTGTAACGGTCTATCTGAAGCAAGAACGGATATACCGTCACATTGCCGTCCTGCACGGTCAGGTTCACCGAAATACTGTCGAACACGTTCCGTTTCTTGTTCTTGAAAATCAGTGTCTTGGATATTTCCGCAAAGGTTTCTCCATCCATCAGTACCAGACTGTCGCCTTTGATGTGCATGGCCGCTTTCAGACTTGGTATCTTCACGTTCAGGTTGGAATCAAGCACAGCCTCGGCCGTAGCATCAAAATCGACCATTCCCTTGAAGGAACGGAGCATCGGCACAATCGTATCAAGCGAAGGAATGAAATCGACCAACTTACCGATATTTACCTTGCGCAAACGGAAATCAAAACCGGCATAGCCTCTTGTTTTCCTTCGGGCACGATATACCAACGTGGTTTCCAGGTCTGCTTCCAGTCCACGCATGGTCAGCTTTTTCAGATAAACTGCCTGATTGCGAATGTCTACCGCTCCTTGCACATTTTCAAACACCATATTTCCGTAAGTCACCTTTTTCAGGTTGGTCTTCAACTCGAAATCAATGTTCTTCGGAATGACAAACAACTGCATCGGTTCTGCCGACGATACCGTGTCGGTCTCTGCCTGAAGCGTATCCTGCGGGAAGTTCAGTGCATTAATCAACTGGTTGCAATCGAGGTTGCGGGAAGCGATTTCCAGGTTGGCCTTCAGCATTTTTCCTTTCTTCATTGCCGCATACAGGCCGTAAACCGATCCGCTTGCCGTCAAGTTGGAACGTCCGATACGCATGCTGGCATTTTTCAAAGTGATGACTCTATCGCCTACCGTTACGGCTGTTTTGCGCATTCTCACCGGCAAAGCCAGTTCAGGGGTTCTTAAAGTTAGTCGGTTGAATCCGACAATTCCTTTGGGAAGCCATACTGAATCGCGTACCTTTTCAGCCGTCAAGTTAAAGCCTCCCTTGTCCATACCCATTTTCATACCGCCCATACGGCAGAAGAGTGTATCGGTCTCCAAGGCTACCTTTATATTCGGCATGGCCGGATTCAGTTTGCCCGGCTGCAGGTGCAAGGAAGCCTTTGCCTTTTTACTGAACACCTTCAACGAATCACCCATCTCTCCTTTCAGACGACTCATCTGCAATTTACATTCCACGTCAATCAGACGGGTCGTATCCTGCGGATTCGTAGACCGGACGGTGGCATTCAATTCATCCAGATTGGCAGAAATAGCCGCAGTACGCAAGGAAGCCTTGCGAATGTTCATTTGTGCGGCAAGATTGTCTTCTCCAATGAAACGGAGAGCGGCCTGGCTGGTAAATTCAAAATTCTTCTTGGTATCGCGCAAGAACATGTCCTGCATATCCAGCTTTCCTTTCAAACGGACACGCCCCCAGTCCTGCTTCTGAATAGTCGACAAGCGACAATGCAAGCGGAAGTCGGCTCCCACCCGACCACCTATCGACACTCCTTCCTGCAAGGGGAAAGTCTTGGCCAGTGCCGTAAGGTCTATTTCCGAACGGGTATGAAAAGTGATGTCAGGGTCACCCAACAAATCTTGCACTTTTCCATCGGCCAATATATCGGTGTGAGCTCCCTTGAAACGGAATATCTTCAAATCGGCATACGAGGGCTTTCGGCGCATGAAATCAACGTACCCGCTGAATTCCGCCGTCAGGTCGTCAATACCATAAGGCAAGTCGGCATACTTCGCCGAGGCCTGGTTAATGCTCATGTGAAGTGTGGCTTCCGGCATCTGCTGTTTGCCATAATGTCCTTTCAAGGTTCCTTCTAACGTAACCTCCCCTTTGGCAGTAAGTTCCTGACGCTTCAGCACACTCTCCGGAATCATATTAAACACGGTTTCCAGCGACGGGGCATGCAACTTATAGGTCAAATCCACCGAAGCCGGTCCGCCAATCGTATCCCGTCCGAGAGTTCCCGACAAGTCAAAGGCTATTCCATTTAATGTCAATCCCGTATCCTTCAGCGTAAGCCGTCGGGAAACACGGTCCAGTTGCATATCCGCATTCAGTCCCACAGCCAAGTGATTCACCAGTAACTGTCCGTCCTGCCAGAAGAGCAGATTCTCGTTGTCATACTCCAGTGCCAGCATGGAATAATCTTTCTTCAAAGAAGCTTTCAGATTCATGTTCAGGTTCTGCACGCGGGCGTATACCCTTGTATCCCTGTCGTCGAACGTCACGTTCGTACGCTTCAAGGCCACACGGTTTATGTCTATTTCCTGAATCTGAGGCTTCTGCGATGTGGTATCCTCTTCTACCGTCTCTTCCGTACTCTTTACGATGTCCCAGTTGCTTTTTCTTTCCTTGTTCTTGAAGGCATATACCGACGCATCCTCCAGTCCCAGATAGCGCAGGCTGATTTTATCATGCAGCAGATAATCCACCGGATTCACCACTACCACACATTTCTTGAAAGAAACCAGAGAATCGGTCTTCTGCCACAACGTGTCATTAATGGCTTTGGACACCAATACTCCATCCGTCACCTTCAGTCCGAAGCGCGGAAAGGTGGAAAAGAAAGTCAGCTCCACACTTTTCATCTGCAAACGGGCATTCAATGACTGATTAGCCACATTCAACACCACCGGTGTCAACTTTTCCGGTGTAAAAATAAAATTCACCACGATGGTTACGGCCAACAAGAATATAGTCAGTAACGCTCCTAACGAAATGGCCGTCAGCCGAATTGTTTTACGTAATTTCTTGTTCATCTTTTTTCTTTCATAAACAAACTCATCCGTTGTTTGTTCTACGAGCCTCAATATTGAGGCAATAGGTACAGACAAACTCAGGATGTATCAGATAATGAATCAGAAAGCGAGCTTTGTCTGCTTTCCGGTACGATTCACCCGTAAACGTTCCGGAGGAAGACAATTTGAAAGGACACACTTTCAAGTGTTGCAGGAAATCCACTTCTGCCATATCGAGCACTTTGTACATGGTTTCCTTGGCCGACCAATGCAAGAGCAACTGATATAGTTCCTCACGCGACTCCATCCGTGCCCTTTCCGGCATCTCGTCTTCCCTCACAAACCGGGATTCTACCTTTCGTACCCGCCCGCCATAAGCTTCAATATCAATGCCAGGCTGGGCAGACTCATGCAAACCGACTGCCACATATCCTTTCGTATGAGAAATGGATACATGATACTCCCCTCCTGTCAGAAACGGCTTTCCCGAAGGCTCATGTCCAATCCGTGCTTCTTTTCCCAACATCGTTTTCAGTAGCACACGGACTGCCAGGTATTCCATTTTCCGGGAAGGAGCTTTCAGACGTTCAAGTTCCTGCCACACCACGTCGTCCGACAGACAGGCACAAAGTTCCTCCAACGTTTCCGTCACCTGCCAGATTCCCCATCGGCCATTTTCCTCCGTCCAAGTCTTCAGCAGCGGCATAGTTATTTCTCCTTCACCTCATCTTCTTCCTGAGCCACAGGCAAGATGGTCACTTTCACCTTCTGGATACGACGCGAAGTCATCTCCAGAATCTCAAAGCGGTAATTCTGGTAATTGATAATCTCATGCAATGCGGGGAACTCTCCCTTCAGTTCCAGCAGAAGGCCGGCCAGTGAATCCGCATCTCCAGAGGCATCTTCAAATACTTCCTCACTATCTTTGATAATCTTATAAAAGTCCGACAGCAGAGTCTTTCCTTCGAACACATACACGTTTTCCGTCAGTTTCACGTACGTGCGTTCTTCCTCATCGTATTCATCATTGATTTCTCCGACAATCTCCTCGATGATGTCCTCCATCGTTACGATGCCCGACGTACCTCCAAACTCATCCACCACTACGGCGATGTGAATCTTGTTTGTCTGAAAATCACGCAGCAAATCGCCAATCATCTTATTTTCAGGCACAAACAAGGCAGGGCGAATCAGGTTCTGCCATTTGAAATCCTCACCCTTATCCAGATAAGGAAGCAAATCCTTGATATACAGAATTCCTTTGATATGGTCACGCGTTTCTTCATACACCGGAATGCGTGAATATCCGTTTTCATTGATACACTTCAATACCTCCGAAAAGGTAGAATGTATTTCCAAATCCACAATATCCAGACGGGAAGTCATTACTTCCTTCGCCGTTTCTTCTCCAAAACGGATGATTCCCTCCAGCATATTGTTTTCTTCCGGTGTTTCCTGAATATCCGTCAATTCCAGCGCCTGAGAAAGTTCATTGACCGACAGGTTCCGGACTTTCCGTTTCTGTGAAAATCGGTTGATGAAAAAAGAAGACCGGACCAGCAACGAGGATATGGGCCAGAATACGGTACGCAAAACCGTCACGACGGGAGCTGCCTTACGGGCAAAAGGTAAAGTGTGCTGTGCCGAATAAATTTTCGGCATAATTTCTCCGAACAGCAACAGCAGGAAGGTCAATACGACCGTTACAATCAAAAACTCCAGAATTTTTGCCTCTCCAAAATCAATCACACTGGCAAACACATAGTTCAACAGCATGATAATGGTCACATTGACAAAGTTATTCGAAATCAGAATAGTGGCCAGCAGACGCTCTGAATCATCAAGCAAGGCCTTGATTTTAGAGTCAGAAGGATGATTCTCCTCCTCTATATCGTTCAAGTCAGAAGGAGATAACGAAAAGAAAGCGATTTCAGAAGCTGAAACAAAGCCCGAAGTATATAATAACGCAAGGGCCAGCAGCAAAGCAAAAGCAGCCCCTAACGAAAGGGGCATTACGGTAATTCCGTCACAAAGCTCCGTCCAGCGGAGCAAACACGAGTCAGGGTCCATTCTATCTACCTGTAGTTAAACATCAATTTAAGACCGCCTGAGATTAAAACGGCAAATCATCCGAAGGATTGTTCTCAGGCTGAGCAGCAGCGGCAACCGGCGAAGCGGCCTGTGGTTGTGCAGGGGCAGCAGGCTGTGCAGCACGCGGAGTCAGCATTTCCATATTGTCACCGAAAATTTCCGTCACATAACGTTTCACTCCATTCTGGTCGTCGTATGAACGAGTACGGATTTTCCCTTCAATATACAGCTTATCGCCTTTGTGCACATATTTTTCGGCTGTTTCAGCCAATTTTTTCCATAACACGATGTTATGCCATTCCGTACGTTCAGGCACCTGTGTACCATTGGCCAGCGTATAAGCACGGTCTGTAGTAGCCAGCGGGAAAGTAGCCACAGCTACTCCACTGTCCAAATATCTTACTTCAGGGTCTTTCCCTACATTTCCAATCAATTGTACTTTATTCAATGACATGATTTTATTTTTTATAATTTGGATTCAAAAGTAACGAAAAAAAACGAGATATCAAGCGCGACACGGGGAATTTATGCAAATCGTCAATCAGAACGCGCTGAAATCCAGAAAGAACAGCATCTTCCTCTGCCAGTTCCACTTCATAGCATCGGGCATGGATTACCCGGTGTGACAACACGTGTTTCACCTCAGGAGATACCACGCGGAACATACGTATGGAGCGGTTACCTACCAGTTCCCGGAATGCCGGAAGAGAGAAAATCTCTTCTTCTCCTACTTCCTGTTCCGTTTCAATCAGCGGAAACTCATACAGATTCTGCCAGATGTCGCCAGCTTCACGCCTTTTTATAAATGTATGCACGCCTGCACGCACGTAAATATAAGAAAAATAACGGTCTAATACCTTCGTTTTACGTGCTTTCCAGGGAAGTTTGTCCACTAAAATCTTTTGCAAGGCCACACAACTGTCTGAAAGCGGGCAAAACAGGCAGGAAGGCGATGACGGCACACATTGCAAGGCCCCAAAATCCATGATGGCCTGATTATACAATGCCGGACGCGACTTGTCCATCATTTCATCGGCCAGCGAAGCATACAGTTTTTTCCCGGCTCCTGTATCAATGGGTTCTTCCACGCCCAGCCACCGGGACAATACGCGATACACATTCCCGTCGACCACCGCATACGGCATGTCGTAAGCAAAGGAACAAATGGCTGCGGCCGTATAGTCCCCCACCCCTTTCAATGCCCTTACATCTTCATAACGCACGGGGAAAGCTCCTTTTTCGGCAATCGTACGCGCAGCTTCGTGCAAGTTACGGGCACGCGAATAATAGCCTAGCCCCTGCCAGCACTTCATCACTTCGTCTTCCGAAGCCTTTGCCAGTGTTTCTACATCCGGGAAATGCTCCATAAAACGGCAGTAATAGTCATACCCCTGCACCACACGGGTCTGCTGAAGAATGATTTCCGAAATCCATATCTTATAAGGGTCTTTGGTATCACGCCAAGGCAGGTCACGCTTGTTCTCCTTGTACCAGTCAATTATTGTAGTTGCAAACAAATTCATCCAATCTATAATTTGGCTGCAAAAATAATACATTTGCCCGACATATACAGAAAAACCACGTCATACAGCTGTATAAAAGACTCGTAACTCTCAAAAAAGCACGAGTTTTCTAAAAAAATATTCCCGAGAAATTTTCGAAAGATACAGAAAAGCTATATATTTGCAGTCCAAAAATTTAAGATAACGTATAACAATAATTATTAGCGCAATGACTAAAGCAGATATTGTAAACGAAATTGCCAAGAACACAGGTATTGACAAGGCAACAGTATTAGCAACCCTTGAGGCGTTCATGGGATCAGTAAAAGAATCTTTGTCGAAAGATGAGAATGTCTACCTCCGTGGTTTCGGTAGTTTCATTGTAAAGAAAAGAGCGCAGAAAACTGCTCGTAATATTTCTAAGAATACTACCATTATTATTCCGGAACACAATATTCCGGCATTTAAACCAGCAAAAACATTTACTCTATCAGTAAAAAAATAATTAACATTTAGTATTAACCCATAAAATTTTGAAGCTATGCCAAGCGGAAAGAAAAGAAAAAGACATAAAATGTCTACACACAAACGTAAAAAAAGACTAAGAAAGAACAGACATAAAAGCAAAAAATAATTGTTAGTCTGTCCGACTTCAATAAAGAACAAACTTGCAAAGCTCAACAAAAGCCTTTCAGGTTTGTTCTTTGTGTAATTAGCAACCTAGTAAAAACAAATAACCAAGTAACAAAGTGACAAGCGAATTAGTAGTAGACGTACAGCCCAAGGAAATTTCTATCGCCCTCATGGAGGACAAGAACCTGGTAGAGTTCCAGAAAGAGGAACGAAACCTCTCCTTTTCCGTAGGCAACATGTACGTAGGTAAAGTCCGGAAACTCATGCCCGGCCTCAACGCCTGCTTTGTAGACGTAGGCTTTGAGAAAGACGCTTTTCTTCACTACCTGGACTTGGGACCACAATTTCATTCTTACCAGAAGTACCTCAAGCAAGTAATCAGCGACCGGAAAAAGCTCTATCCCATGTCGAAAGCTTCCATGCTGCCCGACATTGAAAAGGATGGAACCATTTCCAGCGTGCTCCAGCAGGGACAGGAAGTCATCGTACAGATTGTCAAGGAACCGATTTCCACCAAGGGGCCGCGACTGACCTGCGAATTGTCGTTCGCCGGACGCTATCTGGTACTGATACCTTTCAACGACAAAGTATCCGTTTCACAAAAAATAAAATCCAGCGAGGAAAGAGCACGCCTCAAACAACTGCTGCAGAGCATCAAGCCTAAGAACTTCGGAGTCATCGTACGTACTGTGGCCGAAGGAAAGCGCGTGGCAGAACTGGATGCGGAACTGAAAGTCCTGCTGAAACATTGGGAAGAAACCATCACGAAAGTACAGAAGGCCACCAAACTGCCCTCACTGGTTTATGAGGAAACAAGCCGTACCGTAGCCATGCTGCGCGACTTGTTCAACCCGTCGTACGAAAACATCTATGTGAACGACGAAACCGTTTTCAACGAAGTAAAAGATTATGTAGCACTCATTGCTCCCGAGCGTACGGGTATCGTGAAGCGCTACACCGGCCAGCTCCCTATTTTCGATAACTTCGGCATCACCAAGCAAATCAAATCCTCTTTCGGGAAAACCGTTTCCTACAAGAGCGGAGCTTACCTGATTATCGAACATACGGAAGCACTCCATGTGGTGGACGTAAACAGCGGAAACCGTTCCAAATCAACTAACGGACAAGAAGCGAATGCACTCGACGTAAATTTGGGCGCAGCCGATGAGTTGGCACGCCAGCTTCGTCTAAGGGATATGGGAGGTATCATTGTGGTAGACTTCATCGATATGAATCTGGCTGAAAACCGGCAGAAACTTTACGAGCGCATGTGCCAGAACATGCAGAAAGACCGGGCCAAGCACAACATCCTTCCTCTGAGCAAATTCGGACTTATGCAAATCACGCGCCAGCGTGTGCGTCCGGCCATGGATGTCACTACTGATGAAGACTGCCCCGTATGTTTCGGAAAAGGAAAAATCAAACCTTCCATCCTGTTTACCGATACATTGGAAAGTAAGATTGACTATATGGTCAACAAGCTGAAAGTGAAGAAATTCACACTACACATTCATCCTTATGTCGCTGCCTACGTAAATCAGGGACTCATGTCCATGAAGCGCAAATGGCAGATGAAATATGGATTTGGCATCAAAATCGTTCCGAACCAGAACCTGGCGTTCCTGCAATATAAATTCTTTGACGTGAACAACCAGGAAATGGACATGAAGGAAGAATTCGAAATTAAATAATCTGAAGGCCGTCTCCCACCGCAAAACAAGGGAGACGGCCTTTTTTGTCTCCAAAGGCAAAGCCCCTTCCCCCTCTCTTTCCTGATTGAAAAACGTACAGGAAATAAACGAGCTACCGTGCCACACGATTTATGTTTCTCTCCGCAGAAACCTACGTTTTCCACAAGAGAAACATAAGGTTCCGCACCGGGAAACATAGGTTTCGCGGCAAGGAAACATAATTACAGCAAAGGCTTTCGGAACACTCCACACTGATGTTTTCTCTTATTTCACCCCAGCACGTTACACGCCGGAATTCTGTTTTTATCCTTTATGCCTTTGTCGATTTCCTCCTTTTTTTACTACCTTTGCAGAAAGGTATCATTTTAATATAAAATCATGAAAATACGTAGCATTTTATTCGTTATTGGGGTTACATTCTCTCAGTTTTCACTGGCACAACAGACTTTGCCGCGCGATCCGGACTGCTGTACCAGTATCATGGTGGGGAAACTGGCCTCAACCGACGGATCTGTTATGACGAGCCACACCTGCGACAGCTGGTACCGTACGTGGGTAAACGTAGTACCGGCAGCAGATTTTGCCAACGACACAGTGATGAACATTTACGACGGACGCATGCACACGGAATCGGTCAACGATCAGACGAAACTGACCGTAAAAGGACAGATTCCGCAAGCCAAGCATACCTATGCTTTTCTGGATACGGCTTATCCGTGTCTGAATGAGAAGCAGCTGGCCATGGGAGAAACGACCATTAGCGGACGGGATACCCTGCGGAACCCTAAAGGAATGTTCATGATTGAAGAACTGGCCCGCGTGGCATTGCAACGCTGCACCACGGCCCGCGATGCCATTCAGCTCATGGGCAAGCTGGTGAAGGAATACGGCTACGGCGATTCGGGCGAATGTCTGACCATTGCCGACCCTAAGGAAGTATGGCACTTTGAAATCTTCGGCGAAGGCCCCGACCAGATTGGCGGTGTATGGGCTGCCGTACGTATCCCCGACGATGAAGTGGGCGTATCGGCCAATATCTCACGCATCAGCACGCTCAACCTGAAGGATACACGTAACTATATGGCATCTGAAAATGTGTTCAGCGTGGCCAAGAAACTCAAGCTGTGGGATGGCAAGGAACCGTTCAAGTTCTGGAAAGCCTACGGAGGTCCGAACTATTTCGGCAAGATGCAGGCATTCAGCATCCGCGAGTTCTTCATTCTGAGCACACTGGCTCCGTCGCTCAAGCTTAGCATGGACGATGAGGAACTGCCGCTGAGTGTAAAACCGGAAAAGAAAATCAGTAATGCCGACGTGATGGCTTACCTGCGCCAGACGTATGAAGGTACGGAATGGAGCGTAACGAAAAACCTGAAAGTGGCTGTCAAGGACAGAAAAACCGGAAAGACCGATACCATTACCAGCCCGCGTGCCAACCCGTGGATGCGTACCGACGAGGTACAGCTGTTCAATGCACTGCAAAAGGGTGCCGTGACAGCCAACCGCAACGTGGCCGTGCCGCAATGTGCGTACTCTACCGTTATCCAGTTGCGCGACTGGCTTCCGGATGCCGTAGGAGGTGTCTGCTGGTTTGGCATGGACAACCCCGGACAGAGTCCGCGCGTGCCCATCTTCTGTGGTACGACCGACCTGCCGGAAATGTTCAAGATTTGCGGCAACCACCGCTACCGCCTGGATGCTGCCTTGTGGCACTATCGCCAGGCCAACAAGCTGGCTACCGTGAGATGGGGAAATGCCCGGAAGATTTTGGAAAAGAACCTGCTCCATTTTGAAAGAAAAGGACTGGAAGAACTGCCGATGGTGGAACAGCGCTATGCCGAACTGGTCAAGAGTCAGGGAGAAGAAGCTGCCAAGGCTTATCTGACCGACTATACCAAAGACTTTATCGGAGCTACCCTTCTGCGCTGGGACGAAATGACCGCCAAATACTGGAATGACTACCGTTTCGGATTCTGATTCCTCATTTATACACACATAAAAAACACATAGAAAAAATATGAAAACAGTTACATTTATCTCTGCATTACTTCTTGCTTCGGCCACCGTTCAGGCACAGCCCAAGGCCGAAGGCTACCAGTTTACTACCGTAGTCAACCAGAAAGTGACTCCGGTCAAGAACCAGGCTGCTACCGGTACCTGCTGGTGCTTTGCCACTACCTCTTTCATCGAAGCCGAACTCCTGCGTCAGGGAAAAGGTGAATTCGACCTCTCGGAAATGTACATTGTCCGCCAGAAATATATGAACCAGTTGAACGACAACTACCTGCGCCACGGGAATGGTAACATCGGTCAGGGAAGTATCTCACCCAGCTGGTTTACGGCTTTCACTCAGGTAGGCATCGTGCCGGAAGAAGTATACAGCGGCATCAACTACAATTCTCCTACACACAACCACAAGGAGCTGGCCTCTTATATGGAAGCCATTGCCGGAAAAGCCGTACAGATGCGCCAGCGCAGTCCGGAATACGACAAGCTTATCAAGAGCCTGTTCAACATCTACATGGGCGAACTGCCTGAAAAGTTTACCTACAAAGGCAAGGAATACACCCCGCAGTCCTTCGCACAGAGCCTGGACATCCATCCCGAAGACTACGTCATGCTGACCAGCTTTACCCACAAGCCCTACTACCAGGTATTTGAAGTAGAGATTCCCGACAACTGGGAACATGCCAAGATGTACAACCTTCCGCTGGACGAAATGATGGAAGCTACAGACTATGCACTGAAAAACGGCTATACCGTATGCTGGGACGGAGACGTCAGCGAAAAAGGTTTCTCTTTCAAGCACGGAGTAGCCATCAATCCGGAAACCGGAAAGACAGAAGACCTGAAGGATACTGACTTTGCCCGCTGGCAAGGTATGGATGCACAGGAAAGACTCAACGAAGCCTTCAAGTTTGAATATCCTTGTCCGGAAGTCAAGGTAACTCCCGAAATCCGCCAGAAAGGATACGAATCTTTTGTGACAACCGATGACCACCTGATGCACCTCACCGGCATTGCCAAGGACCAGAACGGCACGAAGTACTACATCACCAAGAACTCTTGGGGAACCGACCGCAATGACTTCGGCGGTTACCTGAACATGTCGGAAAGCTACGTACGTGCCAAGACTATCTACGTGCTTGTATACAAGGATGCCCTGAGCAAGGACATGAAGAAAAAGCTCGGACTGGCCGACTAAAAAACCTGCCTGAAAAACAACCAGGTTACCAAAATGGATGCTTATCTTTGCTGCTGTCAACAGATAAGCATCCATTTTTTATGAAAACTGAAGACTATAGTCCCATTTTAGAATCAGCCGGCATTCGTCCCACCTCTACCCGACTGCTCATCTATGAAGCCATTGCCCGTAACAGTGACACATTCAGCCTGAGCACGTTGGAAAGGCAACTCGACAGCATCGACAAGTCGGTCATCTTCCGCACCCTCGTGCTCTTTCACGAGCACCACCTGATACACAGTGTAGACGACGGCAGCGGCTCACACAAATACTGCATCTGCCACAACCATGGACACTGCCACGAAGAAGAGGCCCACTGCCACTTCTATTGTGAAATCTGCCAGAACACCTACTGCCTGAACGAAGACCTGATACCGCACATCGACCTGCCCAAGGGCTTCACCGCCCGAAAAGTCAACTACATCGTAAAGGGTATCTGCGCCAAGTGCGCTGCCAAGCACTCCGTTTAAGGCCGTTTTTTTGATTTACATCAATAAAACACCGAAAAATCAAAATTTCATGTTATAAAACATATATTCTATTCGAAAAAGCCCTATCTTTGCAGCGTAATCAAGAACGAAAGTTCAACGGTTACCAGGAAAAAAGATTGTTATAGGATTTAAAAAGATTGTTTTTACCTCGTCGGGATGACGACGTATTTTTGGATTAGGTTTTAGATTTTAAGGTATTAAAGTTTTTTATTCACTAAAAAGAAAGGGTAACAACATGAAAACGATGAAGAATTTCATTCAGAAGGTCTTCAAGGGAGACCCGATGATTTGGGGTTACGTAATGCTCAGCTAATGAGTGTGTAACCCCTTTGCAGACCGGGGATGTTCGGTCTTTTTGACAGAAAGTTGTAAAGTTTACTGTATACAATACCTTTCAGAGGTATCATAAAAAAACGAGTGTATCCGCTTCGATGCACTCGTTTTTTTGTATTGATAGCCAAAGTCCTGCAAAATAGTTCTTCACATAAGATGATATTGAAAGAAAGTTCCTGAATCTGTCACAAATTATTGCCAGTTCCGAATCTTTTCAATAACTTTCCTGCAAATTTCCAAAAACGATACAGAAATGTCATTAATCAGAGTTATTCTCTCCATTATTTTTCCGCCTCTTGCCGTAATTGATAAAGGCTGTGGCTCAGTACTGATTGTCTTCATCCTCACCCTGTGCGGATGGATTCCGGGAGTTATCGGAGCTTTAATAATCTTGAACAAGCAAGAATAAATCTAATTCAATTACTAAATAAGAAATCACCATGAAAGAATTACATGTACATGAAATTACAGGACATTCGCTTGTCCCGGCAAAAGACATTCCGGCATTGCTCGATGAAAACCATATTGAATTTCAGGCTATCGATTGTGTAAACTGGAAGGACTATCCTTACCGTCCTGAAGTGGAATTCCGCATCGCTCATACGGGAGATGCCATTTTGCTGAACTACCGCGTCAAGGAAGAAAGCGTACGTGCCGTAGCAGCAGAAGACAACGGCAGAGTATGGGAAGACTCCTGCTGTGAGTTCTTCTTCCAGCTTCCCGAAGACCAGGAAGAAAATATCTACTACAACTTTGAATGCAACTGTGGAGGTACCTTGCTCATCGGCGGTGGAAGACCGGGCGACAGACCTCATGCACCAGTAGAAATCACCCGAAAAGTAGACCGCTGGACCTCACTCGATAAAGCTCCTTTTGAAGAGCGTATGGGAGAATGCAGCTGGCAGCTGGCCCTTTGCATCCCGAAGGAAGCATTCTTCCGTCATCAGCTTAAAGGTTTCAAAGGAATGACTGCTCATGCCAATTTCTACAAATGCGGCGACTTGCAGCACACCCCGCACTTCCTGTCATGGAACAAAATAGACTTGCCGAAGCCCTGCTTCCACTGTCCGGAATTCTTCGGTAAGATTATGTTTGAATAAGAAATTGCACCAATAAAAAACAAGAACAAATGTACTTGACTGTTTTCCTCTCAGGGTATGAATACAAAAATGAATATAAGTATGAGAGAGAGAGAGAGAAAAGAGGAAAAGCAGTCAAGCAACATTCGCCTGCAAACACAATAGAAACTAAAAAAAGAGAACTAAATATGCTGTCCTCCACCCAGCGCCTGATACAAGTTGATAAGGCTTTGTATCTCCTTGAAACAGTTAGCGGTTTGAGAGAGCTGGGCATTCAACAACGTCTGCCGGGCAGTCAGCACTTCCAGATAGGTCGTGTTGCCATGCTGCATCAGCAGTGACGTACTGGTGAAGGCCTTTTCCAGGGCAGCCACCTGATTTTCGTAATTATCTTTTTTCCTTTTGCTTATCTGATAAGACACCAGCGCTTCGTTCACTTCCGTACCGGCATCCAGCAACTTTTGCTCAAAAGCCAGAAGAGCCTCTTCCTGCTGTGCCTTAGCAATGCGCCGGCGGGCAATCAACGTTCCTCTGTTAAACAGCGGCTGCGTCAGTGAAGCCAGTGCTGAGGTAACAAACTTACCCGGATTGGTAATCAGTCCACCCACTGAATTTGTCCATCCGGCACTTCCACTTAAGGTTATGGACGGATAAAAGGCAGAATTGGCCTGATTGGTCACATAAAACGCTTGTTCCAGGTCACGTTCGGCCATACGCACATCCGGACGGTTGGAAAGCATCTGAAGTGGAACTCCCACAGACAAACGTGAAGTGAATAGTTGACCGGAAAGTTTTCCTCTCGCAATCTTATGCGGTGTCTCTGCCAGCAACAAAGACAGACTGTTTTCCACCTGGTTAATCTGTTCTTCCAAATCCATCACCGAATTCTCTACTTCATAATAAGTAGCTCTCATCTGTGAAACGGCAGCCTCATCGGCCTGTCCCGCGTCCATCAGGGCCTGCGTAGACTCCACGGTTTCCTTCCACGTCTCGGCTGTTTGACGGGAAATCTCCAGTTGCTCATCGAGCATCAATAACGTGTAATATGTATTCGCGATATTGGCTATCAGGCTGGAGTACACTGCTTGCTTATAATCTTCACTTTGCAGATAAGCAGATTTAGCCTGACGCTTGGCATTACGTAATTTCCCGAAAATGTCCAGTTCCCAACTGGCCGTCACCGGAAGCGTATAGGTGTGTGAAGCCTTGCTACCTTCCACCGTATTGATACCTCCTTGCGGAGAAAGAGCAAAGGAAGGAAGAAAAGCCAGTTTGGCCGAAAGCAAAGAAGCTTTCGCTTCTTCCACACGCAGACTGGCTGTCTGCACACCTGTATTCTGCGCCAGCCCCTTTTCAATCAGATCCTGCAAATAAGGGTCTGTAAAGAAATCCCGCCAGTGAATGTTTCCGATACTTGCCGTATCGGAAACTGTGACCTCTTCATCGTACAAGTTCTCGGGAACCGAGGTTTGCGGTTCATAGCTGGTATATATTCCGCAACTGCTCAGCAAGAGCGTTGCGCCACATGCGATTATCTTTGATGTATTCATATTGTTCATTTACTTTTCTGTGTTAAAGGCACTTTTCTCAATCAAGGTCTGTTCCTTCTCATATAGAATCTGCTGGTCGGGTTCCTTCTGCATAGGGCCACGCAATTTTTCCTGAAGGTATTCGAACACCACAAAGAAAACCGAAACCACAAAGAGCAGGGCCAACGTACCAATCAGCATACCTCCTACTACACCCGTGGCCAATGAACTGTTTCCGTTCGCTCCGGCACCGGATGAGAACATCAACGGAAGCATACCAAAAATCATACACAAGACGGTCATGATAATAGGGCGGAAACGGGCCTGAGCTGCCGAATAAGCAGAAGAGATAATACCCATACCCTTACGACGGCGTTCAATGGCATATTCTGTAATCAAGATGGCTGTTTTAGCCAGCAAACCAATCAACATGATGGCACCAGTCTGAAGATAGATGTTGTTCTCCAACCCTGCCACACGGGCAAACAGGAAGCTTCCCATCAATCCGAAAGGAACGGACAGAATTACTGCCAGCGGCACCAGGAAACTTTCATACAAGCAGGAAAGAATCAGGTAAATCAATACCACACAGAGGGTATAGATGAACACGGTCTGTGCTCCTCCGCTGCTGGCTTCCTCACGTGCCATACCTCCATATTCATAACCGTAGCCAGAAGGAAGTACCTGTGCTGCAACCTCCTTAATGGCTTTCTGAACTTCACCGGTAGAATATCCCTCGGCCACGTTCACATTCACATCAATCGTATTATACAAGTTGAAACGTTTGGCAATTTCCGGACCTAAGACAGAACGCAGTGTCACAAACTGGCTGACCGGTGCCATCTCCGTTCCATTACGCACAAACATGTTGTCCAGCGCATGCTGATTCAAACGGGCATCGGGTGAAGCCTGAATCATGACACGGTATACCTTTCCATACTTATTGTAATTAGATACGTACGAACCTCCACAATAGGCTCCCACCACATCGAGCACATCACTCGGACTGATTCCGGCACGCTTGCATTTAGCTGCATCTACATCCACCGCAATCTGAGGGAAGTTCATGGCGTATGAACTATAGGCCATTGCCACTTCCGGACGTTCGTTAAGGGTCATAATAAATTTTTGTACGGACTCATAGAACGGCTGCATGTCGCCTCCCGTTTTATCCTCCATATAAAGTTCCACCGCATTACCGGTACCGTATCCCGGAATCATGGCAGGCTGGAAACAGAATACCTGCGCCTCCTTTATCTCGCTGAACTGAGCATTCAAGCGCTTCATGACAGCTTCCACCGAATGTTCCTTACCTTTTCGTTCATCCCAGTGATACAAGCGGATGATGACTGTACCATATGACGTACCCTGCCCGGAAATCAATCCGTATCCCGTAATACGCGAATAATGCTCTATCTCTGGAGTAGCTTTCAATATATCCTGCACCTTGTCCATCACCTTATTAGTTTCAGCCAAAGAGTTACCAGGTGAGGTACTGATATTAATCATCATGGTTCCCTGGTCTTCCTGAGGCACCAGTCCGGTCTTGGTAGTCGACATCAGATATACCAGCAATACAGTGGCAACACCCAGTGAAGCCCATACAGTCCACCGATGATGGAAGAAGAACATCAGTCCTTTCTTATATTTGCCCAGCATCGTATTAAATGACACGGTGTAAGCCGCACGGATACGACCGCTGAAGCTCTTGATACTTTTCTCCGTGTCAGAAGCTTTCATCATCATGGCGCATAAAGCCGGACAGAGCGTCAAGGCATTAATACAGGAGAGTCCTACAGCCACCGCCATCGTAATACCAAACTGAGTGTAGAATACCCCAGAAGTTCCTCCCATGAAAGTCACCGGAATAAATACAGCCATGAAGACAAAGGTACACGACACAACGGCCATCGTCACATCACTCATGGCATCCTTTGTGGCAAGATAAGACGAGCGATACCCCACATCAAATTTAGCTTGTACGGCTTCCACTACAATAATCGCATCATCCACCACGGTACCGATGGCCAGCACAAGGGCAAACAAGGTCAGGATATTGATACTGAATCCGGCCACCGACAGGAAGGCAAACGTACCAATCAGTGACACAATGATGGAAATGGAAGGAATCAAGGTACTCTTGAAGTCATGCAAGAAGAAGTAAACCACCAACACTACCAGGATAATAGCTATCACCAGGGTTTCAACCACATTGTCGATAGAAGCAAAAAGGAAGTCGTTCACACTCATCATCTGAATAAACTCCGTTCCCTCCGGAAGATCTTTTGAAATATCATCCAGCAAGTCGGAGATTTCCTGGTTTACAGCCGTAGCATTGGCACCAGCCACCTGGAAGACCATGAAAGTAACTCCCGGAACTCCATCTGCTTCGCCATGGAAACTATAGGATTCACGTCCCAGTTCTACCTCCGCAATATCTTTTACCCGAAGCACGGACCCGTCTTTCTGCGAACGTATGACCATGTTTTCAAATTCTTCTACGCTCTTCAGACGACCTTTGTACTTCATGGTGTACTGAAACACATTGTCCGAACTTTCACCCAATGAGCCCGTAGGTGCTTCCGTATTCTGCTCACCCAATACGGCTGTCACATCAGAAGGAACCAGTCCGTATTGTACCATTTTGTCGGGTTTCATCCAGATACGCATACTGTAAGTATCTCCCATCAGCTGCACGTCGCCTACGCCCTGAATACGTTTTACCTGGGGAATCACATTGATGTCAAGGTAATTGGCCAGGAAGGTTTCATCATAACGCCTGTCGGGGCTGATAAGACTGTTAATCTGAAGGAAGCTGTTCTGGCGTTTCATGGTGCTGACGCCAATAGCGGTTACTTCGGAAGGCAGCAGACCTTGTGCGGCAGACACACGGTTCTGCACATTCACCGCTGCCATATCCGGGTCGGTACCCTGCTTGAAATATACCAGGATTTCGGCTGTACCCGCATTGGTAGCCGTAGAGGTAATGTATATCATGTTTTCTACCCCGTTGATACTTTCTTCCAGCGGCATGATGACACTGTTCATCACCGCATCGGCATTGGCACCAGTATAAGTGGCTTCCACGCGTACGGTAGGCGGAGCAATGTCAGGATATTGTTCCACGGGAAGTGTATAAAGTGATATAAATCCCACTATCAGAATCAGAACCGATATGGAGAGGGCCATCACCGGCCGCTTAATGAATATATTTCCTTTCATAATCGTCTGTTATTTTACTTGCGTTCCTTCACGAATCATTCCGGCTCCGTCGGCCACAATCTCATCACCAGCTTTCAGTCCATCCAGCACAATGTATTCTTTCCCATCGTTGACCGGAGCTACTTTTATTAAAGTAGATACCGCTTTTCCGTCTACCACCTTATAAGCCAGAATCTTATCCTGCAACTGTACGGTAGCTCCCTGCGGAATCACAATACATTTCTTATAGACACTTGGAATCAGCACGTTACCCGATGCCCCACTGTGCAGCAAACGGGAAGCATTCGGAAATACCGCACGTACACCTACCGTACCCGTCTCCTTGTCAATCACGCCACTGACAGATTCTATCTTTCCCTTTTCTTCGTACACAGAGCCATCGTTCAACTGAAGCTGAATGGCCGGCATATTTTCTACTGCCTTATCAATCGTACCGTATTGACGTGCCAAAGCCAAAAGCTGATTTTCAGTCATCGAGAAATAGACATACATGGTGTCATTATCTGACACAGTGGTCAGCGGTTGCGACATATTGGAACTGACCAGTGCTCCTACCCGGTAAGGCAACATGCCAATCACCCCGTTGCTGGGGCTTTTTACTTCCGTATAAGAAAGGTTATTCCGCGCATTTACCTCCTGTGCCTTAGCCTGTGCCAGCTGTGCCTTGGCAGTCAGATACTCATTCTCAGTTGTCTGCAAGTTAAAGCTGGAGACTACCTTCTTGGCGTACAGTTCCTTTGTACTTTTATACGTAAGTTCAGCTGTAGCCAGACTGGCTTTCGCTACTTCCACATTGGCAACTGCCGTTTCCAAAGCCGCCTTATAAGGAACCTGGTCAATCACAAACAAGACTTCTCCCTGTCGTACGACATCTCCTTCGGATACATTCAACTTTTCAATATATCCTGACACTTGCGGATAAATGTCAATGTCCTGCATACCTTCAATAGAGGCAGAATACGAAGTCATGATTTCCTTATCCGTATCTGCTGTAAGCGTTACAAGATTATAGCCTTTCTGAGTGTTTTCTTTGGTTTCCGTCTTACAGGAAGTTATCCCCATCGCACAGCTAACTAGCAACATCAGCCATACGTTTAATTTTCCAATCTTTTTCGTCATATTCGTTTCTTTTTTTGTTCGCGCAAAAGTAGCAAGCAAGGGAAAAAGGAAGGCAACCGATTTTCGCACAGAGATGTTCAATTTTCTCCACCCTTCCGTCAAAATCATGAAATATGGAAAATAAGACATTCTTGAGAGAAAATAAGACATAGCACCTTGACCAAAAATCTTCATCTTTGCAAAAAAGAATTATGGAAGAGATTATTAGACATATTCACATAGAAATGCTTCAGGCACATTGCGATGCCCAAAGCCATATTGACGATTACATGTTTCTGACCGAACGCCTGGAGAATGTGTTCCCGGAAAACCGGAATGTCAAACTGGAAGTTTTTCTGATGCTCTATTGTGAGGAAGGAGAAGTAAAATTGGAACTGAACAACGTGGCCCGACACTTACAGGCCAACGACCTGCTGATTAGCCTGCCCAATACTATTATAGGTCAGGTAATGGCCAGTCCCAACCATAAGGTAAAAGTATTCTGTTTCTCCAACCGCTTTATCCAACGGCTGACCCAGACTCAGAAATATAGCTGGAAGTCGATATGTTACATACAGGAAAACCCCATCAAGCATTTTGGAGAAAACCGGAATGAAACGTTTCACCAGTACCTGAAACTGATAGAGGACAAGATACAGACTCCACCCGACAAATACCAGAAAGAGATTCTGCTGCACATTGCTTCAGCATTTTATGGCGAGATGGTGGCCGAAACCACCCGCAAGTCTATTGAAAAAGAAAAGCAAGGATATCACACTCCTGTCAAACAACCCGACTTCATCTTCAAGCAATTCATGGAAGCGCTGACAGCCGACAACGGTAAACACCGTACATTGACTTATTATGCCGACTTATTCTGTTACTCGCCGAAGTATCTGTCGCGCATCGTCAAGCAAATCAGCGGGAAAAATGCATTGACATTGATTCATGAGAATGCCATTGAACATATCATTCCGGAGCTGAGACATTCCAACAAAAGTATTAAGGAAATTTCTGTGGATTTTGAATTCCCCAATGTGTCGTTTTTTGCACAATATGTAAAAAAATACTTAGGAATGACACCTACGGAATATCGCAACAGCAGTCAAGAGAAAAAATAGCAAAACAAATATATATCAACCCAAAAGCAACAGCAAATCCACGCTGTTGCTTTTTTATTTTCATACGTTATCCTTTTTATAATCAAACAAATACGTACCCTTATTCTCAAAAATTAAAGCATCAAGAAAAAATTGCCTGAACAAAAACGGAAATATTACGTTTAAAAGCATGAATAGGCAAAAACATTAACGAGATAAACAAACTAAACTATAAAACGACTAATTAGTTATTTTTTCGACGGAAAAAGTTATAGGGTTGATTTAATAGATTGTAATCAACGAGAAAACAACAACAAAATGAGAAAACTTACTTTTATTGCATTTTTATGCACTTTGCTATTGGTTTCTTGTAACCAGGAAGAACAATTAGACACATCGTCTACTACAAACAAATCCGGGATTTTATTCAAATTACAAAAGGATGGATATGAGGGAAGTACTTCACGTATCTCTGGAAAGGAAACCTCTCCATACGATGAGTTGCACTATTTCATTGTGGATGAAAACGGTGAAAAGGTCAAAAATATCAAGAGCTATTATGAAGCCTCTACGTCCACAATTTATACCGAAGGACTGCACAAAGGAAATTACCGTCTGCTGGTTTTAGGAATCCAGGGCGATGCCACCAAAGATAAAGCCACCGTTCATACTCCTGAGCGTATACAAGATGAGTGGCTGGCATTTCCGGAAGATTTGCAGAAACCACTGGAGGCTGAATATTTCTATTCGCAAACTCCTTTCTCAGTCATAGAGGTACAGACTGCCGACGGAATACAGGAAACGGCTTCAATTACAGATGAAATAACCCAAAAACGGATTGTAAGCCGGGTTGATTTCGATTTCACCTACCATAATCCTTACGTACGCAATGCGGTAACAGATAAAAGTCTGTCATTCGGTGACGTACGGTTTTATACCACTCTCTCGGGCAGCGGAGAACTGAGCGGTGAAAGCAACGGCACCCTCGACCCGATTTCCTTGAATGAGCAGACTTCCTACCTCTTCATGCCGCTGTGTGGGAATGCGCACCTCAACGGTGAAATCACAATTTCCACTCGCAACTACCGCAAGGAGGAAAGGCGTCAGGTGTATGGATTCGAGCATCAATCACTAAGCAGCAATCACATTCATCACATAGAATCGGTAGTAACTCATCCGGATGACAAGGATATAGTGATGTTCATCACACCTGCAGCATACAATGCAGGCGGACATAAAGCCATCCTGCAGGACGATGAAACAAAAGAAGTGTACACCAATCCGTCACTCCGGAAGTTCAATACTTCACAACCGCTTCAGGTGTCGGTTACCGAAGAAGGAAAACTGCACGCACGTTTTTACTCTCCCCGTAATCTGAGTAACGTACTGATAAAAATGCAGTTGCCGCAAGTAAGCAATGAGTATTTCGACCTGGCCTATTTTGATTCAATTCCGGCATTCTGCGATTTTTATGAAGAGATTCCATTGATAGAACGTTCAGTAATGTGCCGCACGGAATCAGGAAAAGTGATTGAAATAAGCAAGAAAACGGCTGCCGAACTTTCGAATGCTGTACTGAAAATAGAATCGGATGACCCGTTTTGGGCCAAGCTGCAGGATATCAAGCATGGATGGAATATTTACTGGGGCCTGTATGGCGGAGATCCGGAAAGAGAAGACGGTGGTCCGGTAGGTAACTGGATGGGAATACGCCCGGTGCATTGCCGTGAGTCGGTAGCCCTCTTCCTGAACTTCACCTATATGATTGACATGCCGGAACACGAACAGATTCTGCGTGATAATGCCGACCAGCTGTACGATGACAACAAACAGCCCGTAAAGGTGGAAGCGGTATTGCAACAGATGCGGATGGCCAAGACCCTTCAGGTGGGATTGGTCTACCCAGGAAACGGAGTCATTGGTTTAGGAGGTGGAAGTACCTTTGGATGTTACCAGCAAGGATGGTTTGAACACTACTTTAATACCTACTCGTGCAGCATCATGTTCCATGAGCTGGGACACGTAATGGGATACGGACACAACAGTTCGTTTACTTATGGACCATGGGCAGAAAAATTGATGAACAATTTTTATGTCAACAACATCCAGGATATGCCTATCAACTCCAAAAACTATTTGAACAGTGCCCAAAACCCTCACCGATACAAATAAACAAACGAAATTAAATCTGATGAAAAAATGAATATGAAATATATACTTACGCTGGCAAGCGCAGGCTTGTTTTTACTAAGTGGCTGTCTGCAGGAAGATTTTCAGCAGTCACCCGACTCAGGCGGAATTTTAACCGTCAACTTTTCCAGAACTGGAATGACAAATGAAACAGACACAAACACTGATGAGCAAATACATACACTCAATGCCTACCGCTTTGAAAACGGAATACTGAAGGAATCATTCAAATCCTTACAAGTAAACGATGAAGGAATGTGCAAGCTTGACCTTGAGCAGATAAAGGGAAACATCTATTTTCTGGCCAATGGTGAAAGCGTGATTTCAAAGGCTAATCTGACAGACGATGTCACAACTCTGGACGAGTTTCTGAACTTGACCGCCACTTCAGAAGAAATGGCATCAGAATATATGTTAATGAACGGAATGGCCGATTTGAGTTCAGGTAACACCTCTTTCTCTGTAGCTTTAAAGCGTGCGGTAGCCCGTATCGACCTGGAGTCTTCATTTCAAGATGCAGAAGTAAACCGCATCGTAATAAAAGAAGTAGCTCTGACAGGTTTAGTACATGAAGCCGGTAACCAAAGCGTACTGACGGACCTGGAAAAAAACGAGTTGACAAAAGACTTCGGAGAGCATCCGTTTAAAAACGGAAAGGAATCTCTTTACTACCTTCCGGAACAAACATCCAACGGTCATGAGGTGGAAATTATGATGACCGCCAATGGAGGATGGCATAGGTTAAGAACTACCCTGCCGGCGTTGAAACGTAACACGGTGTACACGCTGAGAGTGTATGGAAACGGTGCAAACCTGAACGTGGAAGTACTGACGGATAACTGGGAAAGCGGTGACTCATCCGCATCAGGTCTTACACTCAAAGGACTGGTCGATAAAGAGAATTCACAACTGTCAGAAGGAGTAACCATCAACGAGCGTGGTGACACCGTATTCGTTCCTTGCTGGGAAAGTAATTTCCAGCTGACTTTGGCAGCCGAAACAGGAGCCGAAGTCAGCATCTTTGGAGGAGCTGAAGGAGTCACAGTCACTCCAGCCACTCGCTCCAGAGAACTTTCTCCCGTTGCACAGATTAATGTCGCCAGCAGACAGAAAATGCCGGGCAGCAAACATGAATACGTATATCTGGATGTTCACAAAGACCAGGTACAAACCGGTAGAGTGGTACTGGTATTCACGCCTAATCCGATAGAATTGAGCGGACTTATCCAGTTTGACGAAAATGGAGAATGTGACTTCAACCGATACGTGGACGGAGAACTGGCCCGCCTGATTTTGCCGGAAGGAAAAACCGCCACACTGAGATTCGGAGAAGAAGAAGCACAATGGATGAAACTCACTGATGAAGGTAACAATACCTATCGTCTGTTAGGAGGATGGAAACCCAATGACCCGAAAGCAGACGGAAGAGAGCAGGCCGGCGAATTAATCATTACAGATAAAGACGGCAGCCATCCGGAGACTTATACCATCCGACGCCTCAACTGGGGATTGCCGGTAGTTAATGTCAACGGTACATGGTGGTGCAAGTACAACCTGAGAGGTAACGTGAAGAATTTCAACGATCAGATTCTGATTAATTCAGACCCTGCCAAAGACAGCAGTCTGGCAGACTACCTGACTTCCTGCTCTGACGATGAATTCCTGCACATTCTGGGCGACCAGTATCAGGCCGGAAATCCTGAAGGGTTACAACTTACTCATGATGACTCTTCATTCTATTACGAAGGATACAAAAGCCAGACGAACAACTTCGGGACTCTGTCTCCTACCGTCATGGCACCCGACGGTTACCAGATTCCGGACTTCGATGACTACCGTTTCTTTACAGGAAGCACGAATTTCAATCTGGGTTACTTCAACCCCGGTGCCTTCAACAATGGTTTAGGCCAGCGCCTCAACTTTAAGGTCGTAGAACGTAATGCGACTTTCCAGGGATTGCAGTACGGTCCGGTTACCTTCTATGATTTTGAATACGAAGGCAGCCACTGGACAATCTGCGGCTTAGGTCACCAATGGGATGCAACCAGCATATCAAAGATGATGATTTTGCTGGCGACCTATGGAAATGGAGGAAGCACCTGGATGATAGAAGGTTATTCAAACAGTGAAGGCAGAGGAAACTGGTTCAAGTATACAGGCAACAATGCACAGAAAACCCGTACTATCCGATGCATCAAGACACTGGTGGAATACATCTACGAGTAAAAAAACAACAATATCTAAACAGACAAATAAACCAGTATAATATGTACATCAAAAAATACATACAGTTTTTCGGCATACTTTCTGCCCTATTATTTACAACAGCCTGTGGAGGAGAAGATATCCCCAGCGGAGGAGAAGGAGGAGGTACAGGAGACGGAGGAAGCAGCACACCTGTCCGAACTATCACTACTCACATCAATGAGTTCCAGGTGGAAGGAGAAAACTCCTCTCTTCCCGGTGAAGGTGAGATAAAAGAGCTGCAGGCCTGCCTGTTCGAAGACGGTGCGATGACGGAAATCTATACCCAGTTCACTCAGAAAGACGGCCAGTATATGTTTCAGACAGACAAACAGACAGGTCATCTCTACATATTGGCCAACATTGCCGACCAGATCAATGTGCAGGAACTGAAAGCACAAGGCATCACCGAAGATGAATGGCAACAGATTACGTTTGCACATGCTGAAGACTACATACATGCACCGGAATTTTTCTCTGGCATGATTGACTTAGGACAGACTGCTGAGAATGCGCTCCACCTCCACCTGGAAAGAGGTATCGCCCGTTTTGACCTTTCCATCCGGACCACCAGCTCCATCAAGGTGAAAAAGGTCGTGCTCAAGAACATGACGCACCACACTTTCCTGTTTCCGCAAAATCCGGTCACCATACCGACTGATGCGGGTGTAAAAGACCGTTCGATTGAGTTTCCACAATGGCTGGAAACGAATACCCAAGGCATCGCCTACGTGTACGAGCAGTCTGGAGAAGATTTAAAGGCGAGCATGGAAATCGTGAAGAATGGGAAAGAGACTACTTTGGAATCTACCCTTCCATCTACTTTGAAACGAAACGTAGTGTACACATTAGAGATTACTACGGATTCTGCTACGGGAGAAGCCAAACTGAACATCGTTGAATGGGAAAACGGAGGCGACCATACCCTTTCTTCCGGCATGGGCAACTTAAAAGTAGATACCCAGACGTCTATTCTTCCTGAGAATGTGGTGATAAATGAGGAAAAGACACAGGTAACCCTTCCTCATACAGCTACAGAGATGACATTGGCCATCGACTGTGATGATGAACTGGAACTCATTCCAGGGAATATGCCGATAAAGATTGAATCACTGGGAGGTACTCGTCCGGAAACGATAGGAAAGAACCTGTTCCGTATTCAGAAAGAACAATGGAGACCTGGCGTTGCAGGCCAAGAACTGAAGCTCAGATTCCACCGGAAAGGACTGCTTCACAATTATGAGGAAGACGCTCTGACATTAGTCTTATCTGAAAACCCAATTAAACTGGAAGGGCTCATCCACTTCCATGACGGCTATGAATTTGACTTCGGACGCTACATTGACAATGAATTGGGACTCATCACTCTGCCGGAGTCTAAAAAACTGACGGTGGAATACGAAAGTGGTGAAGGTCACTGGATTAAGCTGGAGGAGCAGGATGAAACACCCAACTCATTCCGCATCATAGGAGGCTGGAAACCCAATGACCCAACGGCCAACGGACGCAAGCAGAAAGCTACACTGGTAATCTGCAATACCGACGGTACGGACAGAGAAGAATACACGGTCGTACGCCGCAACTGGGGACTCCCTGTTACCTACCTCAACGGTGTATGGTGGTGCAAATACAATGCCATGGGAGATTCAAAGAATTTCAGCGACCAGATACTTTCTTCTAACGACCCGGCTGCCAAGGCAGGAAAGACGCTTTTTGATTACCTGCGCGACTGTACTCCTGAAGAGTTCTTCAAACTATGGAAGTGGCAGTATCAGGGAAAAACCACGCAGGGTATGGAAGTGATTGACGACGGTGGAGTGGCTAAACTGAAAGGATACGGTCCATCCAGCGCTCATATCAACAGACTGGATGCCACCGCCATGGCACCCGACGGCTACGAACTTCCTTCCATGGAGAATTTTGAAAGAGTCTTAAACTCAACCAGTGGAACCATCTGGTTGATGTGGGACGGAAGCCATACCACGGCATGGAACGGAGGCTCAAACATTCAGCGTCGCCAAAGAAGAAGAAACGATGTTACCGTAGGAAGCGTAGCGCTGTCTGACCTGATTTACATTCAGATGTACAATAATGCAGAACAGCAATACGAACCACTCGTATGGTACGGTCCCGGAGCACAATGGGATGACAGTGGCATCAAACATGGACACTACAATGCCATGTTATGGGCTACCCACTCGCCCAGCAACGGACAAGGATGGTTTTATAACGGAACAATGGCAGGGCTTTATCCCAACAAGAACGGTGCAGGATCAAACGACACCCGACTTCTTCGCTTTAAGAAATCGGACGTAGAATACATCTATGAATAACAACCCTCAAAACGTCTTTGCGTTTCAAAGTAAACGCAAGGACGTTTTACTTAAAACGCAAGTGCGTTTGGACCAAAACTCTTTTACGTTTTAGTTCAAACGCACTAGCGTTTTTTTATACTCATTGAAGTCCTTAAGGAGAATTTCAATAAATCATTGAATTACAACAAAATACATCCCTATCATAAGCAATATCATCAACAGTTCAGCCCCACGGTTGACACGGATGGCCACACGCATATCCCGACTATCCAACGGACGAGGATTATCTCCGATGAAGGGCTTGTAAACGGTCTCGCCGAAATAATCGTGCGGACCACCAAAGCGGCAGTTCAGGATTCCCGCCAGTGCCGCTTCCGGATAACCGGAATTAGGGCTAGCATGCATCCGCCCGTAATGTGCCACGAACTTCAGCAACGACCAGCGACCGGAAACCAGCACCATCAGCAGAGCAGTCAGTCGGGCAGGAAGGTAATTGGCCACGTCGTCCATGCGGGCCGCCCAGCAGCCAAAATCTTTATAACGGGCATTACGGTAGCCAATCATAGAGTCGAGAGTATTGACCATCTTATACGCCAGCATCCCCGGCACCCCCAACAGAAAATACCAGAAAAGCGGAGCGATGACACCGTCACTCAAATTCTCGGCCAAAGTCTCAAGGGCAGCCGTACGCACCTCCTGGTCAGTCAAGGAAGAAGTATCTCTTCCCACGATGCGGGCCACCTGTTTTCTCCCGGCTTCCAGCGAAGTATCCGCCGCTTCAAACACCATCCGAACCTCATCTATCAGGGTTTTCCCGGCCAGACAATAGAATACGGCCACTACCGAAAGTGCTATCTTTACCCAGGGATGCAGCAGAGCTGCCGCTTCCAGCAGCCCCTTGCTCACCAGAAAGGTTAGCACAACCAGCCCTATTGCGGTCCACGCTCCGTTCCGTCTGCGGTGAGCTCCCTGATTTCCTCTGCGCTCACACCGCGAAATCAGTTTTCCGAATCCTACCACCGGATGGGGCAACCACAGCGGGTCACCTAAAATCTTGTCAAGCAGAAAGCCTCCTGCCAGGGGAATCAATCCCATTACGAGTTCTGTATCCATTCGTGTATGCCTTCAATTAATAGATTGTTTTCTTCTTCCGTCTGTATGGCGATACGGAAATAACGTGCATCCAGTCCTTCGAAATTGGATGCATCGCGAATCAGCAGTCCGTGCCGGGTAGCCAAGAATTCTTTCAGTTGTGCCGCAGTACCCTGCCGAAGACGTGCTAAAAAATAATGCGTATCCGTAGGCAGTACCTCTATCCCACCCAAAGCTTCTAATGCATCGGTCACCCGCTTTCGTTCAGCCAGCAAAGCCTGTATGTCCATGCGATATTCCTCCGGATGCTGTAGCAGGTAATGTCCAGCTTCTACGGCCAAGGCATTGACTGACCAGGGCATACGGCAGGCACGTATCCGGGAAAGAAGCTCCCTGCTACCCGTCACCGCTCCCAGGCGCAGGCCCGGCACCGCATAGCATTTGGTCATGGAATGCAGCAGCAATACGTTAGGCAATTTCACCGTCTCGGCCACGGACAGCACCTCTTTCTCCGTAAACAGCGCATACGACTGGTCGATGACAAACAGCTTTCGGGGATATGCGGCTATCAGTCGGCGAAGCGTGACGACATCCCATGTCTGCCCCGTGGGGTTGTTCGGATTACACAGCCAGAAAATCCCTTCACCGTCCGTCAGCTTCTCCAGGCTAGAAATGCCTTCCACCCGATGTCCGTGCAAGCGGCAGGCATCCGCATATTCACTAAAGGTCGGTATCCATACAGCAGAATGACTCCCGCGAAAAGCCTGGGCAATGAGGTAAATGGCCTCTGTGGCTCCGTTCGTCACACAGACTTCCTCCGGACTGACACCCTGCAACCGAACCAGCTCGGCAGCCAGCGCATAGGGTTCCGGCTCCGGATAGGAACGGATGCACGACAGGCATCCGGCCAGGTAGCGGTTCAACCCGTCATGGTTCACCCGGTGGTACACATTCGAACTGAAATTGGCACGAATGGCCGTATAGCGATAGGCGTCGTCTCCGTGTCCGTTAATCATTTTGAGTCAGTATTTGGTAAAGCAGCGGCATGTTCAGATGCTTCCGCACATGGTCGGCCAGCTTGTTGTATTGTTCTTCCTTGAAAGCGGCATAATCCAGCTGAGGTTGCTCCAGCTTTTCGGCATACGGAGCCAGCAGCCATTCTATCACTTCCGGATTATCCAGTATGCCGTGAATATAGGAACCCGCGCATTTCCGGTCCACCACACAGCCATCCGTTTCTCCATTCTCCAGACGCACCAGCGGAGTCAAAGTCTCTCCTTCTACCGCCGAAGTGCGCCCCATGTGGATTTCGTATCCTGTGCAGGTCGGTTCTTCGGAAGACAGGAAAGCAAAACGTACCTGACGTGTCACCTTCTCTCCTTCGATGACCGTTTCTGTCGGCAGAAGTCCAAGTCCGGGCATCTGGCTGATACTTCCTTCCACTCCGTCGGGGTCGGCAATCCGCTGCCCCATCATCTGGTATCCGCCACAAATTCCCATCACGGTAGCGCCGTTGCGGCGTGCCTGAAGAATGGCTTGTGCCACTCCATTACGGCGCAGTTCGTACAAATCATCAATGGTGCTCTTGCTGCCGGGCAGCAGGATGATGTCAGCCTTCATCAGGTCGTCCACCTTGTTCGTATAGTACAAGTTTACCCGTTCGTCATGTTCCAGCATATTGAAATCAGTGAAGTTCGAGAGATGACGGAGCAGCACCACCGCCACATTGACCTTCCCCTGCACCGCTTTCCGCTGTTTCAAGGAAAGTTCCACCGAATCTTCTTCCTCAATGTAGATGTCGTGATAATATGGTATCACGCCCAGCACCGGAATGCCACAGATTTCTTCCATCATCTTCACACCCGACTCAAACAAGCGAAGGTCGCCACGAAACTTATTGACAATGATTCCCTTGATGCGCTTGCGGTCTTCCGGCGTCTGCAAGGCCACCGAACCGTAGGCACTGGCAAACACACCTCCCCGGTCGATGTCGGCTACCAGAATCACATCCGCATGGGCATGACGCGCCATGGGCAGATTTACCAAATCCGTATCCTTCAGATTGATTTCCGAGATGCTGCCCGCTCCTTCCATCACCACCGGATTGTAACGGGCTGCCAGGCGGTCGAATGCCTGGTTCACTTCCCGGCGCAACTCATCACGACCCTCTGTCCGGAAATAGGCATACGCACTTCGGTTGCCTACGGACTTGCCGTTCAGTACCACTTGTGAAGTATGGTCGGAAGTCGGTTTCAGCAGCAAAGGATTCATGTCGGTATGACAGGGTACTCCTGCCGCCTCAGCCTGCACCGCCTGTGCCCGGCCGATTTCCAGTCCTTCGGGAGTGGCATACGAGTTGAGTGCCATGTTCTGTGCCTTGAAGGGTGCCGGATGATACCCGTCCTGCAAAAAGATACGGCATAGCGCCGCAGCCAGCACACTCTTACCTACGTCACTGCCCGTTCCAGCCAGCATGAGCGGATGCAAACGCGGAAGCGGCAAGTCGATTTCCACCATCCCTCCGTAAGGAGGCAAGGCTTTCATGGCATCTTCCAGTTTCACCTTACCGGCATAGACCTGTGCAGCTACCAGCACACCGCCATGGGCAAACACCAGTGCCGGACCTGAAGTACGGTCCAGGTGGTCAAAGAAGTCGGACACACGGGCCAGCACGTCCATGAACGACTCGCCTCCGGTAGTCCGTACCCGCAGGTAATCGTCATACCATTCCTGGATGCGCGAGTCGGTTATTTCCTCGAAACGCTGCATCTCCCACTCACCCATGTTCATTTCTTTCAGCCGCTCGTCACGTTCCGCTTCGGGAAAGCCGCAATAGGCCGCCAAGCGTGTACAGCGGGACAAAGGACTGGTATAGATACGTGAAAAACGCATTCCCGTATCCTGAAGGGCCTTTTTACATGCCTCTGCCTCTTCCTGAAACGAAGCACGCAGCGGCACATCGATCTGCCCGTAGCACGTCCCGGGTGCCACATCCACCGAAGTATGTCGAACTAAATATACTTTCATTTTCTTATGTCTAACCGTATTAAAAATTATATGCCATCACTACTGCTCCCATCCAGCACGCCAATTCACACAAAAGGAAAAGTGCGCCACAACAGTCGCCGGTATATCCTCCTAAACGTCGCTTGAGCAGCCAGCCCAATCCAATGAAAAGTACACATGGAAAGCACAGCATCCCCCAATAAGAAAAAGGTAAAAGCAGTAAAGGCAACAATCCGCCTGCAATATTGGCTATCCACTCCGAAAGGCTCATGCGGGTATAGACCACCTTAGCCTTGCTTTCTTCTTCTTTTCGGGCGTAGGGAAGAAACAGGAGCATGAAACTGCATACAAACTTGCAGAAAGGGTCGGCCACGCACAGCACCCAGGGAATGACGGACACAGGCAAGGATACCAATAACGAGAATGAGAGCAAATAATACAATATCAGCCCCAGCACACCGTAGCTCCCGATATGGGAATCTTTCATGATGCGGAGAATGCCTTCCCGGTCGCGTCCGCCCCCAAATCCGTCGAAGAAATCAGCCAGACCGTCTTCATGTAAAGCCCCCGTCAGGAATAGACGGGTACACAAGGCCAGCAGTACCGCTACCGACAGAGGAAACCAGGTGGAGAAAACCCAGAAAGACAGGGCCATCACCCCTCCCGTGAGCCATCCGCAAAGGCTCCAGTAACTCACCACGTGCCGAAAGCATTCGGACGGCACCGTACAAATCCGCCAGAAAGGCAGACGGGTGAAAAACATCAGAGCAGCCAGTAAATTATTCATGAGGTCAGAAGTATTTGGTAATGGATGCATGGGCAAAGTTATCCATCTCATTCAGCATCCGCACGGCTGAATCGAGGATAGGAAAGGCACAGACAGAGCCGCTTCCCTCACCCAGACGCAATGACAGATTCAACAACGGACGGGCGTGCAGGTAGTCCAGCAACAGTTTGTGTCCGCTTTCATCTCCCTGATGTCCGAACACAGCATACGAAAGTATGTCGGGACACAAACGCGAAGCAGCCAGTATACAGTTGGTCATGATAAAGCCGTCCACTAAAATGACCATGCGCAACTCTGCCGCACGCAGCATGCCGCCTACTGCCATCATCATCTCAAGTCCTCCGAAACGACACAGGATTTCTTCCACCGTATGCTCGCCCGAGAAATGTTGAAGAGCCTGCTGAAGCACCCGGAACTTATGGGTCATGGCTTCTCCATACAGTCCGCTGCCGGCTCCCACGCATTGTTCCAGTGGAATACCTGTCAGGCAACTCATCCACAAGGAAGAAGCGGAGGTGTTTCCTACTCCCATTTCGCCGAAACTCACCACGTTACAACCTGCGGCATGAATACGGTCTACACATTGTGCTCCACGCTCCAGACACAGATTCATTTCCTCGGGTGTCATGGCATCTTCGTGAAGGAAATTACGTGTACCGCGACGGACTTTCATATCAATGATACCTTTTTCGTAGGGCAAGTCGTAATCCACTCCTGCATCAATGATTTCCAGGCGGAATCCATGCTGACGGCACAAAAAATTGATACCGGCTCCTCCGTGCAGGAAATTACTGATTTGCTGCCAGGTAATCTCCTTCGGCGAAGCACTGACCTTCTCTTCCACAATGCCGTGGTCGGCTGCAAAAAGCAAGTTATACGGATTGTTCAACGAAGGCGACAAGGTCTGCTGAATCATACAAACCTGCAGAGCCAATTCCTCCAGACGCCCCAGAGAACCTTTCGGTTTCGTCAGGTTATCAATCTTTTCATGGGCTGCCTGCTCCAGTTCCGGACAGGCAATAGGTGCTATACTAAACTTACGCATGATTTATCCTTTCACTTTAACCGGAATACCGGAAACCATCAGTACGACCTGATCGGCTTTCGAAGCAATATACTGGTTCATCCATCCCTGCAAATCGGTGAAACGACGTTGTACCTCATTGGGGGAAACGCCTCCCATGCCAATCTCATTCGTCACGAAAATAAAGGTCGCATCCTGGGCAGTGAAACGATCGAATTCCCGCTTCAAGGCTTCTAAGGCAAGTGACACTTCCGGCTGTTCCACAAAGTAGTTCGTGCACCAGAGCGTCACACAATCAATGACAGCCACCCGTCCTGTAATATCATGACGGCTCAGTTCCTTTTCTTCTTCAATGTTCGTCCACTCCGGCCCCCGGTTTTGCTGGTGACGCTCCACCCTACGACGAAATTCCTCGTCCCATATCTTTGCCGTGGCCATATACACCGGCGATGCAGACAACTCATGAGCCAGACGCTCTGCATAACTGCTTTTTCCGGAGCGCTCGCCGCCCGTAATCAGTATTATCTTCTTCATAATCTTCTGCTGTGGTTTTCAGCTTCCATTACTATAAATAAAAAACTGTCTCAAGGCAAATATGCACTCCGTAGCCGGAACGATGCATCCGTTTACCTTGAGACAGTTTCCTGTTCCAAATTGTACATCAAGCTGTACGACTCTTCTGCTTTATTCGGCTGCTTTTTCTGTTTCTACGAAATCAGTTTCTCCGTTTGACACCAGCAGGTTGTACCACTGAATCAATTTCTTAATGTCACTGGTATGTACACGGTCACGGTCGTAGTTAGGCAATACCTCAGCCATAAATGCGTGCAATTCTTCTGCAGAAGCTTTCTTGTAATCCAAAGAAGTCACGTTACCGTTTTCTTTCTTCTTTACAGATTCCAGCACTTCGCCCAAAGCTACTTCTTCTGCATCAGTATACATGGCAATATCGCCCAGTGAGATTACCTTGTCACTGGCATAGACCGGAACTCTTTTCTTATCTGCACTGACTGTTTCCACAATCAGCATATTCTTTGCCTGAGAAATCAGTTTGTACAAACCTGGTTTTCCAGAAATCGCTAAAATAGTCTTCAACATATTATCTCTAATGATTAATTTAATTACGAGTGACAAAAATACAACGCACGAATGACATACACAAACTATCGGCCCGTTTTTCTGTGAGCAAGCCACTCTTCCAACGCCGCAATCTGCGTATCCAACTGTAATTTTTCGTCGTTGAAAATGACATAGTCTGCCCGACGCTTCTTTTCTTCGTCATCCATCTGTGCAGAAATACGTGCCCTTATCTGTGCTTCCGTAGCGGCATCCCGCTGCATAGCCCGCGTTATACGCAACTCCAAGGGAGCATACACCATCACGACATAGTCCACGGCTGTGTGAAAGCCCGACTCAAACAGGATGGCGCTCTCCATAGCTACCACCTCCGTTCCGGATGCGGCCTGACGGTCTGCCCACTGTTGGAAGTCTTCATACACACAAGGATGGATGATGCGGTTAACGCGTCCGGCATTCTCTGTCGAGGCAAACAAGTAATTTGCCAGCACGGGCTTGTTCAATGAGCCGTCTGCCTTATACACGTCCTCTCCTAACAAAACCAGTAACCCCTCACGTATTCGTGGATGAGAAAGCGTCAGTTTCTTGGCTTCCGTATCCGTATCGTATACAGGAATGCCTGCTTCTTCCAGCAAATGCGACACATAGGATTTACCACTCCCGATACCTCCTGTGATTCCAATCTTGATCATTCTGATTCTTTTTCTTTAGAGGGTTCGCTTACGGTCTGCTGTTCAATCAAGTAATCTACAGAGGAAGGAGTCACACGCACGTGACTTACTACATCCGGATAGCGTTTTACGGTAAGAGGCAGTTTTTCTGATTTATTCGCCACCACATCGGCGTAAGAAACACCGACCAGAAAATCTTTCTCCGTCACAGACTTAAAGTTCTTCAGTCCTACCTGCACAGTTATCTGCACCTTCGACGGGAAAGTCCGCAAAACCTTTCCTTTCGGGAAACCGATTCCCACCACTGGCACTTCCAGCGTCTTCTCTGAATACATATCCACACAAGCCACCACATCTACGGATGATGGCACAAACTTCACGCCATGAAGCTTTTGCAGGTTGATATGTTTCTTCAGCGTATCCGTTACGTTAGTCCAATGGAAGGGCTGTGTGTACGCTGTCAGAATGGTATTCAGCACACCCTGAGGGGCATAGACAACTACAGAATCAGGTATTACCCGAATATCCGACACATAATATTGTCTGCCAGCCGATACTTCTCCACCCACTGCTACCGGCACTTTCTTGGGTATTCCCCTTGAATAGATATAATCCAGTGTGTCCGGACGTACGGCAAGCAGTTGCGTAGAGTTATTCAGCTGGGCACTGATTTTTTTCAATATCTCAGTCTGAGGAATGCGGACATAAGAACCTTTATCCTGATAATCCTCAAAGTTAAAAGTCAGCGGAAAGAAAGTGCGTCCCAGCATGTAGTTCAGCAGTACCGTACCTCTGTCTTCTACCTTCACCCGAATCTCATCAGGCAGTTCAGACGTCATGACCACCTCTTTCGGCACATTCTTCAGTCTGACCGGAATCTTAAACTCGGTCTGATACGTGTCGTTCATGGTCTGCAAGAACCAGAAACAAAGCGACACGAACACGAAAAACAGAAAAATCAGAAACTCTCTGCTCTTGGCACTGAGCAGAAAGTTCCTGATTTTTCGTACAAGTATCAAGTAATATCTCTTTATGTTCTTTCGATCGAACATAGTCATTCATATTTATTTCGCAGGCTGAGCCTGTGCATCTGCATAAATTGAGTTCTTATCTACCTTGATTTTTACACCGGCAGCAACTTCAACTACAACAGTATTATCTTCTACTTCCTTGATTTTTCCATAAATTCCACCCGCAGTTACTACAGACTGTCCTACTTCCAAATTCTTGCGGAACTTGGCAATTTCTTTCTGCTTCTTGTTCTGGGGACGAATCATAAAAAAGTACATAATGGCAAAAATAGCCACCATCATAATAAGGAAAGAGTAATCTGCTCCTCCCTGTGCCTGCAATACTACAGCTAACAAATTCATAGGTTTCTCGGTTTAGATTAATAATAGCTGGACAAATATATTAGTTTTTGGTCAGCTTGTTTTCCTTTTTCAATTGATTAACAATACCGTCCAAAGTACCATTGATGAAACCGCCACTCTTCGGAGTGCTATACAGCTTGGCAATTTCCACGTATTCATTCAACGATACATTTACCGGAATGTTAGGGAAGCTCAGAATCTCAGCCAATGCAATCTGCATGATGATGACATCCATCACAGCTACTCGGCTCAAATCCCAGTTCTTTGAATTCTCACTGATTAAATGACGGTAATAATCTGCATTCAGGATAGAACGACGGAACAAGCGGCGAGCAAAGTCCTGATCTTCTTCATCCTTAAATTCAGGAAGAAGTTCCTGCTTTTCACCGTTCTCAGGATTGAAGCGCTTGATAGTCTTCAACACAAAAGTATCCACGATTTCCTTATCGTCATTCCAATACAAACTCTGGTCTTCCAGAACTTCATCAAGAGCTGTATTGTTGAAAATAATTTTCTTGTACAGTTTTCTCCACAATTCACGATCCTCTTCGTATGAAGAAGTTTCGCTGGCCATATACTCCTTATATATATCACTCTGCATGATTTGTTCACACAGGTTTTTAATGAAATCGCCTTCATTTTCCCAGGTTTTCTTCTGAGAAGAAGCAAAAGCATTCAACTGTTTGTTGATTTCCAACTGCGCAATGAAGCGATTTTCTACAAATTTCATGTTGGGAGACAAATCTTCTTTGGTAGGAACCAACTTGTTTTTTGCTGCATCCAACCGCTTGCTGGCATACTTGGTTACCTCTACCATCAAAAGCAAAAGATAGTTGTACAGATCATACGCTTTAGATAAACTGAAGAACAACTCCTTTTCTGCAGTATCCAAATTTTTACCTCCGTTCTGATAATACGCATAAATTATCTGAACTATCTTCAGACGAATAAGAACTCTGTTAATCATAATATATAAACAAACTATATTTTTAGGTGGGCAAAAGTAAGCATTTTTCCTTTATTACACACCATAAAGCATTATATTTTTTCTTTTTTTTCAGAGATTCGACATTTTTCCTCATTCTCTTTTGGCACATTGCAAAAAAATATTCAAATTTGAACGCATTTTTATTAGTAACAGTGAGTTATGGAAGAACTGAAGAAGAAAAGTACGACTATTGAAAACGACAAAGAAATCGTTTTCTCCAAAGCAATCAAAGCTGGAAAACGAATTTACTACTTGGATGTAAAGAAAAACCGGAAAGAGGAAATGTTCATTGCTATCACAGAAAGCAAGAAAGTGGTATCTCTTGACAAAGATGATCCTCAGGTTAATTTTGAGAAGCACAAAATTTTCCTGTACAAGGAAGATTTTGAGAAGTTTATGAACGGGTTACAGCAGGCCATCGATTTTATCGGACACGAACAGGGGACCACAAGTGAAACACATTATCAACCTGCTACAACCACAGAAGAGATTCCTTCACAATCAGAAGAAATAAAAATTGACATCGATTTTTAAGATAAAGCGTAAAAAAAGTACTGATTCCAACTTGAATTACAGGAATTTATTCCATGAACATTTGGAAGGTAAAAAGAAAATGCATACCTTTGCGCCGCTTTTTCAAGCTCATCGTGTGATATACCACATCGTGTGATGGCGAATTAAGCAAACAATCAACTTAATTTAGAGTAACACAAAAAATTAAAAACAATGAAATCAATCGAAATCAAAGGTTCTTTGAGAACTGAAACTGGTAAGAAAGCCACTCGTGAACTTCGTAAAGACAATGGTATTCCTTGCGTATTGTACGGAACTCAGAAAGATGAAAACGGCAATCAGGTTGCTACTCACTTTACAGTTCCTACTGAAGGCTTGCGTAACTTGGTATACACACCGCACATCTACGTTGTAGACCTGAATATTGATGGCAAGATTGTAAACGCTATCATGAAAGATATCCAGTTCCACCCTGTAACAGACAAAATTCTGCACGTTGACTTCTATCAGATCGATGAAAGCAAACCTATCGTAATGGAAGTTCCTGTGAAGTTGGAAGGTTTGGCAGAAGGTGTGAAAGCCGGTGGTAAATTGGCTCTGCAGATCCGTAAGTTGAAAGTGAAAGCTTTGTACAATGTAATTCCTGAACGTCTGGTTGTAGACGTGACTCCGCTGGGATTGGGTAAAACTATTAAAGTGGGTGAACTGAAATACGAAGGTCTGGAACTGCTGAACGCAAAAGAAGCTGTGGTTTGTGCAGTTAAATTGACTCGTGCTGCTCGTGGTGCTCAGGCTGCTGCTGGTAAATAATTTCAGTAACCTAAAACTACAAAAATCCTTTCAATGAAATACTTGATTGTTGGACTGGGGAATATCGGTGAAGAATACCGCGAAACCCGTCATAATATAGGATTTATGGTATTGGACGCCTTGGCTAAGGCGTCCAATATTGTTTTTAGCGACGGACGTTATGGAGCTACCGCCCAGCTCTCGCTAAAAGGCAGACAATTGATTCTGCTCAAACCATCCACTTACATGAACCTGAGTGGGAATGCAGTACGCTATTGGATGCAACAAGAAAAAATCCCTCTAGAAAACGTATTGATTGTAGTAGATGACCTGGCCCTGCCTTTTGGAACCCTGCGACTGAAAGGAAAAGGCAGTGATGCAGGCCACAACGGATTAAAGCACATTGCTGCTACGTTAGGCACTCAGAACTATGCCCGCCTGCGCTTTGGCATCGGAAACGACTTCCCGAAAGGAGGACAAATTGATTTTGTTCTCGGACATTTCGACGAAGAATCCATGAAGCAGATGCCGGAACGTCTGGAGGTAGCACAGGAAATCATCAAGAGTTTCTGTCTGGCCGGACTGAGCATCACCATGAATCAATATAATAACAAATAAGAACCATGCCGGAAGCACGAATTGACAAATGGATGTGGGCTGCACGTATCTTCAAGACAAGAACCATTGCTGCCGAAGCCTGCAAAAAAGGAAGAATCTCGATCAACGGTTCTCAGGTGAAACCTGCCCGAATGGTAAAACCAGGGGACGTGGTACAGGTCAGAAAGCCTCCTGTAACCTATTCCTTCAAGGTGTTGCAGGCCATTGAAAAAAGAGTGGGAGCCAAACTGGTACCGGAAATCATGGAAAACGTGACTACACCCGACCAGTATGAATTGCTGGAGATGAGTAAAATCAGCGGATTCGTAGACCGTGCCCGTGGTACAGGACGTCCCACAAAGAAAGAACGAAGAGACTTGGACGAGTTCTTCATGCCAGAATACCTGGATGACTTTGACTTCGACTTTGATGACGAGGAGGAGGATGAAGAATAAATATTGTCCGCATTAAAAATAAAAGCTGGACTTGCCTATTCACTTGTGCAAGTCCAGCTTTTTTATTCTGCCTTGGCTGTTACCTCAGAGGCTTCAAACAACGCATTCAAATTCTTTTCCTCTCCTACGACCCATACCACATCGCCTTTCTGCAATTCAAAAGAGACTTCCGGCTGCCGCAGGTTGCTGTCGTCGGCAGACTCAATTCCGACCACCAGACAATGGTATTTATTGCGGATGCCACTTTCACGAATCGTACGTCCGCAAAACGGTGAGTTACGTGCAATGACAAACTGCTTCAAGTACATCTCGCGGTTCTCAAAGTCCTCATCCTTGTAACCTTCGGCCACCTTTTCCAGCTGTCCGGAGAAAACAGACAACTGTTCGTCGGTACCGATAACCTGCAACTTGTCATTCGGGAAAATCCGGTTTCCTCCACCCGGGATATTAATACGGTGCGCACCTCGTATGATAGAAGCCACATGCACTCCGTATTTCTTTCCAAAATCAAGTTCCATCAAGGTCTTTCCTCCCCACAACGAATCAGCAGGAACCACAAAATCCGACAAGTGCAAATCACGGTCCAGCAGTCGTCCGGCATATTCCGGCTGACTCTCTCCCAAATACGCTTTCTTGATTTCCTTGGAACGGAGATTCTGCACAAACACCCTTTCCATCCCGATTGACTGCTTTTTCAAGAAACGGGAGAAAATCATCAGCAGAACGACCAGAATAGCAATACCCACCATAAGCGCGGCAGAGGCCTGGAACAGATACTTGATGATGTAGACCACAAACAATACAGCCAGCACAATGCGAAGCAATACGATTGAAATCAGCGGTGCATGATTGAAACGGCTGTCCGCCCAGAGTGCCTTGAACTCAATGGAATGATTTTTCTTCATAATCATGGCACGGAGGAAAGGAGAAATCAACAAGATGGTCACTACCGCTCCCAACACTTTTCCCCAAAAACCTCCCAGTGCGGAAATCAAAAGAGGAAGGAACAGGTTAAATGACAGTACCACCATCGCAATGGAAAGCACCAGATAAATCAATGTGATACGCACAATCGCTCCCAACAGTTTTTTCCAGTTGTTCTGATGATTTACAGGCTGCACTCCTACCGAATAACGCTCCAGCAAATGCTTCCAGAATACCGGAAGATGCCGGTCCACCCAGCCATAAGCAGGACCGGACAAACGAATCATATAAGGAGTAAGGAAGGTCGTTATCACGGATACAGCCACCACAATCGGATACAGGAAAGAGCTCGTCACATTCAGACTTACTCCCAATGCCGCAATGATAAAGGCAAATTCACCAATCTGTGTCAAACTGAATCCACACTGCATGGCGATTTTCAACGGCTGACCTGACAGCAACACACCTCCCGTACCAAAGATGGTCTGCCCCAACAATATGGCTACCACAATCGCCAGAATCGGCCAGATGTATTCCACAATCATGTTCGGGTCGACCATCATTCCGACAGATACGAAGAAGATGGCTCCAAACAAATCTTTCACCGGAGCCACAAGTTTGTCAATGTGTTCCGATTCCACCGTTTCCGCCAGAATAGAACCCATGATAAATGCGCCAAAGGCTGGAGAGAAGCCCACACGGGCCGCCAGCACCACCATCCCGAAGCACAAGGCCAAGGACACAATGAGCAACGTCTCGTCACTCATCAGTTTGCGTGCCCTCTTTAAGAAGAGCGGAATCAGATAAATACCTACCACAAACCAGAGAATCAGGAAAAACACCAGTTTTCCGATGCTGTAAATCATCTCACTTCCTTCAAAATTCTTGCTTACGGCCATGGTAGAAAGCATCACCATCAGCACAATGGCCAGAATATCTTCCAAAATCAAAATACTCAGCACCAACCCGGCAAAACGCTGTTGCCGAAGTCCCAAATCATCAAATGCCTTATAGATAATGGTGGTGGAAGACATGGCCAGCATTCCTCCCAAATAAATGCAGTCCATCTGTTTCCATCCAAACATCCAGCCCACAAACACACCGACCAGTATCATGCAGAAGATAATCGTACAGGCCGATATGACCGCCGAACCTCCCACTTTCATCAGTTTCTTGAAGCTGAATTCCAGTCCCAGCGCAAACAAAAGGAAGATGACACCAATCTCCGACCACGTCTGGATATTATCTGCATCTACCACCGAAGGAGTAAACGTGAAATGAGGACTGCAGACAAAACCTGCGACAATATAGCCTAACACCAAAGGCTGCTTCAATTTCTTAAATAGCAACGTCATGATTCCGGCACTAATCAATATCAAGGCCAAATCACTGATAAGAGGAGCTAAATGCGACATAATAACAGTTGTATTTTATTTTGCGCAAAAATAACGAATTCCTTACAAGAAATATCCCCCTGAGAGATAAATATGAAACAGAAGTTTCCTATTCAACCAATAATGTTGTAATTTTGTCCCATTCTAAATAAAGAGAATATGAATACTACTAAAACTACACAAACCTTTCCGGTGCTGGACATGAGTTGCGCCGCCTGTGCCACACGGGTGGAAAAGACACTGAACCGTCAGCCGGGTGTTTACCATGCTCAGGTGAACTATGCAGCCGCTACGGCCACCGTAGAATACAACCCGCAAGAATGTACACCCGAAACATTAAAAGATGCCATTCAGAATGCCGGATACGACCTGGTCATTGAAACGAATGCCCAAAAAGAGAAAATAGCAGAAGATGCACATAGCAGGAAATACCGTCAACTGAAACAGCGTACTATCTTTTCGCTGATGCTTTCCGTACCCGTAGCCATTATCGGCATGTGCTTCATGGACTGGACGTACGCCAATTACGTGATGTGGATTCTTTCCACTCCCCTAGTATTCTGGCTGGGTAGAGATTTTTACCGCAACGCCTGGAAACAGTTGAAGCACCGCACTTCCAACATGGACACGCTGGTAGCCGTGAGCACAGGTATTGCCTATACATTCAGCCTGTTCAACCTGTTCTGGCCGGAGTTCTGGCTGAGCAGAGGCATTCACCCTCACGTCTATTTTGAGGCGGCCAGCGTCATCATCTCCTTTATCCTGCTCGGACGGTTACTGGAAGAAAAGGCCAAAGGAAATACGTCGGAAGCCATCAAAAAACTGATGGGACTACAGCCGGCCACCGTCACCATACTCACTCCGGAAGGACAGCTGAAAGAAATTCCCGTGGAACAAGTACAGCAGGGGCAGCGACTGGTAGTCAAACCGGGCAGCCGCATTGCCGTGGACGGAACCGTGTATGAAGGCTGTTCCTATGTGGACGAGAGCATGCTCACCGGCGAACCGCTTCCTACCGAAAAGACTCCCGGTGCCAAGGTATATGCCGGCACCATCAACCAGAAAGGAAGCTTCAGCTTCATCGCCGACAAGGTGGGCAGTGAAACCGTTCTGGCCCATATCATCCGCATGGTGCAAGATGCACAAGGCAGTAAGGCTCCCGTACAGCAATTAGTAGACCGCATCGCGGCTATCTTCGTGCCTACCATCCTGAGCATTGCCGTCCTCTCGTTTTTAGTATGGATATGGTTGGACAGCAGCAACGGATTCACCCACGGCTTGCTAGCCGCAGTCACCGTCACCATCATTGCTTGCCCCTGTGCATTAGGACTGGCCACACCGACGGCTATCATGGTCGGCATCGGAAAGGGGGCTGAAAACGGTATCCTGATTAAAGATGCAGAAAGTCTGGAAACAGCCCGCAAGGTGAATGCCATCGTACTCGATAAGACCGGCACGCTAACCGAAGGACACCCCACGGTGACCGACATCTCCGACCCGCTTCTTCAATCTCCGTTAGGCGATGTGCTCTTTACCCTGGAAAGCGCTTCCGAACACCCTCTGGCACAAGCCATCGTACAGCATCAGACCCGCCAAATACTTCCCATGAAAGAATTTGAAAGTCTGACAGGATTAGGAGTACGAGGCAAAATCAACGGAACCTATTATTATGCCGGCAACCGCCGACTGCTGGAGACGCACCATCTTACCGTATCCCCTGCCCTGACGGAAGAAGCTGCCCGACTAAGCCAGGAGGCCAAGACCGTCATCTGGCTGGCCGATTCACAGCAGGCATTAGGACTGATAGCCATTGCCGACCGCATCAAGCCGACCTCCAAAGAGGCCGTCAGACAATTACAAGAAATGGGAATCTCAACTTATATGCTGACCGGTGACAATCCGGAAACGGCCCAAAGAATTGCAGCACAATGCGGCATCACCCACTTTCAGGCCGAAGTGCTTCCGCAGCAGAAAGCCCAGTTCATCAAGGACTTGCAAAAAGAAGGCAAAATCGTAGCCATGGTGGGCGACGGTATCAATGACAGTGCGGCACTGGCTCAGGCCGACCTCAGCATTGCCATGGGAAAAGGAAGCGACATTGCCATGGACGTGGCCAAAATGACGCTCATTTCGTCCGACCTGAACAAGATTACCGATGCCATCCGCCTTTCTCAGGCCACCGTACGCACCATCCGCGAGAACCTTTTCTGGGCCTTCATCTACAACCTGATAGGTATCCCGGTAGCCGCCGGTATTCTGTACCCCATCAACGGCTTCCTGTTGAATCCGATGATAGCCGGAGCCGCCATGGCCATGAGCAGTGTCAGCGTGGTAAGCAACAGTCTCCGACTGAAACGGAAGAAATTCGCACACACCACAGTGACCGTACAGGAGGAAGTACAACCCACTGAAGAAACCACCGTACCCACAACGGAAACAGCTACCCCACAGCCGGAAACCACAGCTCCCTCTGCTTCCGAAAACCGGAAAACCTACCTGATAGAGGGAATGATGTGTGATCACTGCCGCACCCGTGTAGAGAAAGTACTGAACATGTGGGAAGGAGCCTCCGCTCAGGTTACACTCACTCCGCCGGAAGCCATCATTACCTTCCAAGGGAAAGTACCTGCACTTTCAGAACTGCAACAACTGATTGATGAAAAAGCCGGTGATTATACTCTGAAAGAAAAGAACTGATTGAAAGGGATTTATCCAATCCCAGTACTTCCTTGGCAGTACTGAAGTACTGACGGCGAAGTACTACAGTACTGCCGTGAAAGTACTGAAGTACTGCAAGGGAAGTACTCAAACATTCACTGTCAGTCTTAAATGAAAAGAACTGTACTGATTGGCTTTGTTTTTACCCCATCCCCCTCATAAATTCAAAAAAAGTCGTATATTTGAAGCAACAATTCAAATATACGACTTATGAAACGAACACATTTTTTTCATGGAATACTTCTGATTGTACTCATCCTTTCCTTTATGGCATGCAAGGATGACCACGGCCCCATTTACCTGGTAAGTGCTACCGACCATCAACAAATAACTGACGGTAAACTGGAAATCAGTCCGTTCAGTAAAGGGGAGAAATTTTTAATCCGGGGAGGAGAAGGAAATTATACCATCAAAAATGAAAATAAAGAAATCGTAGACTACCGCTACGACGGTGACACACTGACATTCATTCCGGTCAGCATCGGAGAAACCTCTACCCTTATTGCCGACCGCTCAGGCAACAGTTACACACTGACGATTCTTGTCAATAATCCCCAAAGCAACTACCGGGTAGAAAGCATCAGTGCAGAAGTGGAAGGTGATAATCTAACCAAAGGAGAAGAAGCAGAACTGCTTGCACGAATTGCCGAAGACGCTCCAGTTCAGTCAGGCGGACGCTTGTTATTCACCTACTCTGACGCTTCTTTGTCATACGGCGATTTGAAAATTTTCCCAAACTATACCGGAAGCTATCAAATCGGACTTTTTGAACGCACATTAAAGTACACGGAAGATACCGGTGAACCTTACCAGCAGATTCAGGCAGAAATGGCAGGAAGCACCAAGAGAACATACACTTTCATGCTATTCGAAAACGAAACGTCTTCTACCCAGACTACTGACAACACTTCTTCTACAAACGAAGAAGGAGCTGCCACCACCAACTGTTTTATCAAAGAAGAGGTAACCGCACAATACAAAGGAGAGTTCAGCGGACTCACCAAGGCGTATCGGATTTATCACCTGACCAAGCTGCCCTAACATTCTGCCGACACTTTTTTGCACATGTCTCGTATCGAACTTCAATCCTTCGATTTGTTCAACCGCATCGAACGGATTCATCATCAGCCGACGGCTGCCCCCGACAATTTACAAGCTAAATATATCCTGCTCCACAAAGTGCTGGAGCAGGCTTGTTATGAACTGACCACTGGTGTCACGCTCTCGTTCGCCAACCTGTTTTCCCGTCTGGATTACATCTGCAAGGAGAAGAAAATGACTCCCTCCGACCGCTATGCCATCCAGACCATGCGCCGTAACTGTAACACAGCCATGGGCGACCGTTTTCAGACCGACATGCAGGAATACCTTTACGACCTGCGGGCACTGGTGCGTTTTGTATCTTTAGGCTTTGAAGAAGACATTCCGGCTTCCATCCTTCCGGAAATCCCCCACTCCAACCGTCCGTATCAGGGTACACGCCTGTCGCACATCCCGTACATACGGGCTTCGGTGACCAGCTGGAACGACACGCAGATTTTTGCAGCGACCGACAGCGAAACCGACCCGTTCATCATCATCAACTATGCCAAAGGTGGGTATGACGGCGACCTGCTCTATCTGAAAGACCTGCTTTCAGAAAATCTGCCGCTGAACCTGCTCGATGTGCGTGTGGACGAGGAAAATCACTACATTCCCAACCTTATTGTGATTCACCCCGATTACCTGATTGACATCAGTTCGCTGGCCGCCTGTTTTCGGGAGTACGGACACCACCCGCTCAACTATTTCATGAACAAAATCAAGCCGAGAGCCAATACGGCCCCCATCCTGATGGGTAACCTGGCCAGCCAGTTTCTCGACGACTATATCAACGAGCAGCCGCAGGAGCCGGTGAGCTACCCCCGCACCATCAAGAAATTCTTCGCCGCTTCGGCCCTCGACTTCTGTACCTGCTCCCTTCCGGCCGACTTTCACGCACAGGCACAGGCGCAGATGATGAACATCCGCTCGTTTGTTCACGATGTGCTGCCTCATAACATACGGAACTTCAACAAGAAGAATACCCTGCTCGAAGCCTCCTTCATTTGTGAGAAACTGGGATTGCAGGGACGTGTGGACATGATGCAGAAAGACTTCCAGGTACTCATCGAACAGAAGGCCGGAAAGCGCGACGAATACCATCGCCGCCATAAGGAAGACCATTTCATTCAGATGATGCTCTACCAAGGCGTACTGATGTATAATTTCGGACAGGAAACCGCCAATATGCAAACCTTCCTGCTCTATTCCAAATATGCCGACGGATTGCTGATAGAACATTTTGCCGAAAATTTGTTCCGGGAGAGCATCAAGCTCCGAAATTACATCGTACACAACGAGATGCGACTGGGCGATGGAGCCATCGGAGAAATTGTAGACTCACTGAGCATCGATTTGCTGAACGAATTGCAGATTGGAGGAAAGCTGTGGAACGACTACCAGGAACCGCAACTGCAGACGGCCATTAATACCCTGAAACGCTGTACACCGCTGGAGCGGGCCTACTTCAACCGTTTTTTCACGTTCGTATCAAAGGAACAGATTCTCAGCAAGACCGGAGGAAGCAACGATGCATCTCACGGGTTTGCCGGCAACTGGCATATCCCGCTGCACGAGAAACTGGAGGCGGGCAATATTCTGACCGGACTGACCATCCAGAAGAAGCAAAGCAGCGGCCCCGGCAAAGGATACGACCTCATTGAATTGCACATTCCGACACAGGATGAGGACTTCCTGCCCAACTTCCGTACGGGCGACATGGTGATTCTCTATGCGTATAAGGAAGAACCGGACATGAGAAAGCAGATTCTTATGAAGGGAAACATTCTGGAATTGCAGCCGGACCGTATGACCTTAGTGCTGCGCAACGGACAGCAAAATAAAGATATTATCGGCGGCAAAGAAGAGGTGTTTGCCGTAGAACACGATTTTTCGGACACTTCTGCCAACAACGGCTTCCGCGGGCTGTATGCTTTTCTGTCCGCACAGGCCGACCGAAAAGAACTGCTGCTCGGTGTACGCCCACCTGCACAACTGGAGGACGTCAAACTGAACGGCGATTACAGGCGTTTCAACGAGCTCATCCTGAAAGAGAAACAAGCCAAGGACTACTTTCTGCTGGTAGGTCCTCCGGGTACCGGAAAAACCTCGTGTGCCCTGCGTTTCATGGTGGAAGAAGCCCTGAGCGAACCAGATACCTCCATCCTGCTGTTGTCGTACACCAACCGGGCGGTAGATGAAATCTGTGCCATGCTCACGGATTCCGGCATTGCCGACCGTACCCCGTTCATCCGTATCGGCAACGAACTGTCGTGCGACAAGCGTTTCGTGCCTTACCTGCTGAAATACAGCCTGGATGACTGTCCCAAGCTGACCGACATCCAGCAGAAAATGGCACGCACACGCATCTTTGTGGGTACTACGACCGCCATCAACAACCGCCTCAACCTGTTCACGTTGAAGCATTTCCAGCTGGCCATCATCGACGAAGCCTCGCAGATTCTGGAACCCGACCTGATAGGTATCCTGTCTGCCCGTCATCAGCAGCATAACGCCATCGACAAGTTCGTATTGGTGGGCGACTACAAACAGCTGCCGGCCATTGCCCAGCAAAGTGCGGAAGAAGCTGCCGTGACCGACCTTCTGCTGCGAAACATCGGGCTGGAAGATTGCCGCAACTCACTGTTTGAACGCCTTTACAAATCGAGTCCGGACACCTGCCGGAGCATCCTTCACAAGCAAGGACGCATGCATCCGGCCATTGCCGAGTTTCCGAACCAGACGTTCTACTACCGGGAGCAACTGGAGAGCGTGCCTCTTCCTCATCAGCTGGAAGAAACGCCTTACGAAGCCGGACTGACTCCGCAAGACACCATCGACCAGTTGCTGCTGGAACGCAGAATGGTGTTCATTCCCGCAGAAGCTCCAGACCACCTGACCTGCTCGGACAAGACCAACCCGAACGAAGCCCGGATTGTAGCCACTCTGTTAGGCCATATTTACCGTCTGACGGAATCCCGTTTCGACCCGAACCGGACGGTAGGTGTCATCGTGCCCTACCGCAACCAGATTGCCATGATACGAAAAGAGATTGCGCGCCTCCAGCTGCCTGCTTTGCAGGACATCTCCATCGACACGGTGGAACGCTACCAGGGCAGCCAGCGCGACATTATCATCTATTCGTTTACCATACAGAATTTCAGCCAGCTCAACTTCCTTACGGCCAATACGTTTCAGGAGGGCAATTTCCTGATTGACCGCAAGCTGAATGTGGCACTGACTCGCGCCCGCAAGCAACTGCTGCTGACGGGTAACCCGCACATCCTCGGGGCCAACATCACCTTCTACAAGCTGATGGAGTACATCCGCCTGCACAACGGATACCTGGAAACGGATGCCCTCTCGTTCTGCCGGGGAGATTTCACCCTGCCTTCGTACCGGAAGAACTGGGAAGTGGCAGACGATACCTATTCCCTGCCAGCGCATTTCAAGCAGGTATTCTCGGAATTGATAGCTCCACCGGCACAGCTGGAAGAAAACGAAACTTACTACCGTGAAGCCACTGCCTACGGCCGGAGTGACTTCCGCACCCTGCCCGAAGAGATGTCTCCATCTGACTTCTGCCAGGTCTACAACTATTTGTACATGCGGAAACAATATGCCGCTGCCCAAGCTCTCTTTACCGGAAGCGGCAACTGGCTGCACGACCTCATCCGTAAGGTATCAGGGCGAGTGGTGTTCTGCGACCTCTCGTGTGAGGCCGGAGCCTCGGGACTGGCTTTTGCCGATGTATGCCGTTCTCTTCCCCATCTGGACCTGACCTACACGGGCATCTATCCCATGCAGGAAATGGGAGAAACGGCCGAAGCCTTTTTCCGTTCACCAGCCTACAAGCACATTCAGGCAAGCTGGTATCCCCGCCTGAGTGCCGTGCCTGCTGCCTTCTGGCAAGCCCATGCCGTACTGACCGAACTGGTGATTTTCAACCTCTCCAGTCTGTTCGACCGCATCGCTCCGCGAGAAGCACGCGACCTGGCTCTGCAAATCAACCAATTGGTGCATGCCCGTCCCCTGAACCATTACGTACTGGTGTACCGTGACGATGCGGGGCCTTGCATGCACAACCATTCCTACACGGCATTCTGCAACCACCTGTCGGCAGAGCTGAAACCGCTCCAGCCGCAGATGCCCCTTTTCGGAAAAATCCATTGTGAACCTACCGAAGGAGTTCCAGTTTCGCAGGAATTCCTTTATGAAATACGTACCAACTGATGAATAAAAAACCTATACAGCGTGCCCTCATCGTAGGGGCTACTTCCGGTATCGGAAAAGAAACGGCCTTGCAACTGCTCCAGAAAGGATGGATACTCGGACTGGCTGGCCGGCGTGAAGAGAATCTGAAAGAACTGCAGCAACTGGCTCCGGAGCGTATCCACATCCGGGCCATCGACATCTGTCAGGAGGATGCGACCGACCGCCTGCTGAAACTGATTGAAGAAATGGGAGGCATAGACCTCTACCTGCACTGCTCGGGCATCGGTCATCAAAACTACCAGCTGACACCGGAAATCGAACTCCGCACGCTGGAGACCAACGGCACCGGATTTGTGCGCATGGTGACAGCCGCCTTCCGCTACTTTGCCCAACAGAAAGGAGGACACCTGGCGGTCATCAGTTCCATTGCCGGAACCAAAGGGCTGGGAGCTGCTCCGGCCTATTCTGCCACCAAACGTTTCCAGAACACGTACATCGATGCGCTGGAGCAACTGGCTCACATCCAGAAACTTCCCATCCGGTTTACAGATATCCGTCCAGGATTCGTAGCCACCGGGCTCCTGAACGACGGCAAACACTATCTCATGCTGATGCATACGGAGAAAGTGGCCCGCCACATTGTGTGTGCCCTGGAAAAAAAGAAACGCATTGTCGTGATTGACTGGCGCTATCGTATACTGGTAGCTCTCTGGCGACTGATACCCCCTTTCTTCTGGAAGCGGCTGCCTGTCAGGAATTAGCCACCACCCGTCCTTCTTTCACCACAATCCGTTGCAAACGGCGGTACACATAGATAAATGCCGGAATCAGGAAGAGGTTGGCAAACAGCCAGGCTGTCGGGTCGCCGAAGCATACGCCCCAGAATCCCCACAACGGAACCGCAATCAGACTGACCAGCACACGGGCCACCATTTCCGACACACCGGAGAACATAGCCAGCCGTGTGTAGCCCGCTCCCTGAATGGTATAGCGCAAGATACTGAGCATACCCAGCAAGAAGAAGAAAGAAGTGTTGATGTGCAGGAACAAAGCCGTATCGTCGATAATCTCGGTCTCATCCGGTGAGATAAACAGCAGGGCAAACTTCTCGGCCAGTCCCCACATCAGGGCACCAATCGCTATGACATAGACGGTCATCATCAGCGTGGCCGACTTGATACCCATCCAGATGCGGTCCGGCTTTCCGGCCCCGTAATTCTGTCCGGAATAGGTCGCCATGGCCATTCCCAAGCTATCCAGCGGACACATCACAAACATCTTGATACGCATGGCTGCCGTGAAAGCTGCCACACAGGCCGTACCCAGCGCATTGTTCGCACTTTGCAACATGATGCTGCCGATGGCCGTAATGGAAAACTGCAATCCCATCGGTACCCCGATGTACAGCAACTGACGGGCCAGGTCGCTACGGAAACGACGGTCGGCAGGCTCGGTTTTCAGGATGTCAAACTTGCGGTACATATAGATGTAACACAGCAAGGCCGACAACCCCTGCGAGAAGACCGTAGCAATGGCTGCTCCGGCCACTCCCCACCCTAACGTAAGGATGCAGAACAAATCGAGCACAATGTTCAGTATAGTAGAGAAAAGCAGGAACCAGAACGGGGTCTTGCTGTCGCCCAGCGCACGGATGATGCTGGACAATAAATTATAGAAGAACGTACACGGCACACCGATAAAGGTAATCAGCAGATAGAGGTAAGCCCCTTCAAAGATATTCTCCGGTGTGCGCATGGAACGCAGGATAAATCCGCAAAGCAGACTGGTGACAATGGCTACCGCGACCGACATCACCGCCGCCAGCTTCAGACTGACCGATACATAGCGCCGCATCGTCACATAATCGCGAGCTCCGAACTTCTGTGCCACCGGAATGCCGAAACCTCCGCAACACCCGTTGCAGAACCCTAAAATCAAAAAGACGACCGACGTACTGGCACCAACAGAAGCCAGCGCATTGATACCCAAGAACTTTCCGACAATAGCCGCATCCACCAGCGAATACGTCTGCTGGAGCAGGTTGCCCAGCAACAATGGAAAAGTAAAATTCAGAATCAGCGGCAGACTCGGCCCTGATGTCATCTCTCTAGACTGTGCCATAATTTCCTCTCGTTATCCTTAAAATCTTAATAAGCGTGCAAAAGTACACGAAAGTCACGAAACGAAAGAAAATCATCCCGTTAAATAAGGTAATTCGAGCAATATTTTTGCCTTAAATCAAGCACAAAAAAACGCACTTGCGTTTCAAACCAAACACAAGTACATTTTATCTGAAACGGCCTTACGTTTTACTTCAAACGCAAGGACGTTTTGAATCAAACGCAAGGGCGTTTTTTCAACCTATCCCAACAGATTTATAAAGCACAAAGAATCAGCTATTTAACCACATTTTCAAAAGAGTCATCCGTTCACGGCTAATTTGTATCGTACCATCATACGCCGGCCATACACTCACCACGGCCTTTCCGTTGAAGTAGTGCTGAATATTGCGTATGGAATCGGCCGAGAGGATAAACTGGCGGTTCACCCGGAAAAAGACACGCCCGTCCAGCTGCTCACTCGTTGCTGCCTTGGCCACCTTATTCCAGTAATACTGGTCTGCCTGATACAGCACGTCGTTCGTCACCCGCTTTTCTTCGTACAAGGCACTCTCCTTTTCCTTTCGGGATTTCTCCAGTCCGGCTTTCAGTGCCCCTCCCGAATAGACAGGCTGCAACAAAGTCACGGAAGCCCCGTACTTGGTGTCACGCCCCTGAAAATACAGCGGAGTTTCTATGGACGGAAGTTCCCTGTAGAGTTCCAGCGGGTTACCCGTGTAACTGGCATTGGCATTTCCGCTCAGCGAAGGAAGAAAATAGGCCTTCACCTTTTCACGATACTGCTGCAAGAATACACTCTCCTGGGCATGGACTCCCAGCTCCAGTCCCAGCATGCAGCACATCATCATTCTTCTATTCATCTCAATATAGTTATAAAATTAGAGAAACATTTTTTATTGGGCCACACATTTCTTCTTTTTATTCACCCCGCTTGGATATTTTATAGAAAACCGTGTACAAGGCCGGAGTGACAAACAGTGTCAGAAGGGTGGCAAAGGAAAGTCCGAACACCGTGGTCAGGGCCGCCATCAATACCGGACGGGCTCTGGAAACCGTGGCCTCTATCACAGCCGTATAAGGCTCCACACCGGCCTTCTGCTGGATATTTACCTCGTCGAGCAGCACAATCACATTCTTGATAATCATTCCCAGCAATCCCAGCCAGCCTGCGATACAGAAAAAGCCAAACTGAAATCCGGTGACCCACAGACCAAAGACCATCCCTATCAAAGACAAGGGTAGAATGAGGAAAATAATCAAGGGCTGACGAAAGTTGCCAAACAGCATGACCAGAATGACCAGCAGCATGATAAGTGCCAGCGGGAAATACTTAGTCAGTGCAGCCATGGAAAGCTTCCGGTCGTACGTGCGCACAAGGGGATATTCCCAGGCCAGTCCGATGCCGTTGGCCACCTGCCCCAGCGAAGCAGAATTACGCCCGTTCCATATCGGCAAGTCCTCCACGCTTTCCATGTCCCAGGAACCTTTGACATCCGTATGCAGCAACACCGGCACTTTCTTGTCGCGGTCACGATATACCCCTACAGCCGTACCGTCATTGACGGCTTTCACGGCATTCATCATGTCATGCCGTCCCACATTCAGCCTTCCGGCCTTTACCGGATCATAATCGGCCTTAATCATCAGTGCCATGTTTCCCCACTCATTGCGGGCATTCAGCACCTTGGGATTCTTCCGCATGATTTCCAGCGCCAGGTTGGTCAAAGAATCGAGTACCTCCGGATCATCTCCGCAGAAGCGTGCCTCAATCAAGGCCTGCGGAATGGAGTTTATCTCGAAACTGTTCACACGGACCAGCGCGTCCGGAAACATAGCTGGCAAACGGTCGTACAACATAGCCTGAAGCTCACGTGACTTCTCCGGCGTGTCAGCTTCTACCAGACATTGCGCATAATTAGGCTGCGGACCATAAGCCGCATTGGCCAGGTAATAACGGGGCGGCGTCTGCCCGACAAACGACGACACCTTTTTCACTCCTTCCAACGAATTCAGATAGGCTGTCATCTCCGTCATCTGACGGTCATTTTCTTCTATACGTGTACCCTCGGGTAACCAGACGTCGACCGAAAAATACTGCTTGTTGAGCAAGGGCATAAACTGCTGCGGAATAAAGCGGAATCCCCATCCGGCAATGACCAGCAACAGCACCATCGCTCCTAAAACCACATAGCGTCTCTGTATAGTCCATCTCAATGCCTGCCGGAACAGGTCGTATGCACGGCCGCTGAACAATTCGCCCTTCAGCTCATCCGGACGCGGACGACGCACAAACTCCTGCACGAAGAATACATTCTGCGTAATGGCCAGTACCCAGCTCAGCAAAAGAGATACCGCAATGACAATGAACAGTGAAGACAGGATTTCACCAGTGATATGCGGCGACAGGTAGACCGGAAGAAAGGTCAGTATCGCAATCAGGGTCGCTCCCAACAGCGGCATGGAAGTGCCCGACACGGCATCCAGTATGGCTTTTCTTTTCCGCATGCCCCGCTGCATGTTCACCAGTGCGGCATCGTACACCACAATGGCATTGTCCACCAGCATACCCATGGCAATGATAATGGCTGCCAGCGACATACGCTGCGTCAGGAAATATTCAGAAGGCACAAATTCCCTGTCAGGAAGTGCATTGAAGCGGACCACACACGCCACAGAATCTTTTTGCCGCATCTGCAACGCCATATCCTCGGGCACGTAGGCTTCTACCTTGATGCGTGAAAGGTCGATAAACGTCACCACCGGAACCGACGGTTTCACATCCTGGTAGCGCTCGATATGCGCCTGCTGCACATAACCGTCGAAAGGCGCATACAGACGGCTGTCTTCCCACGCGTTGACTGCCGCTTCATAATCCGCTTTGGTGCGTTCATAGTTTGCCTTTGCCTGCTCATAATTCATGCCGGAGATGTTATCTTTGGCATACAAGCTGGATATACGGGCATAATCAACCTCCGCCTGACGATACAATGCCTCCGTGCGCTGCTTCTGGATAACAAAATCACGTTCATCAATGGCCGCAATCAGTTGTCCCTTCCGGAAAAACTGTCCCTGCTGCACATCAAATGCATGCACAAGTCCTCCCACCCGAAAAGATAATTCAGACAAGCGGTAAGGCTGCGAAATAAACGTATAGCACCGTAAAGAGGGAGCCTCCATGACTTCGGCATGAACCACCTTCACTCTGGGAAAAGAAGTCTGTTCCTGTGGCGTACGGCTGCATGCGCACAAGCACATCCCTGCAAGAAATAAAATCTCTGTTTTCATTCTTCTACAATATTATCATTCTACGCCACAAAGATAGCAGGCCCCATCGTCCCCTTTCACGGGAATTACTTATCCCTACGGTGCTGGGAATGATTTTCTCGGCCATCTTCATCATTACCGACGGCATTTTTGTGGGAAAAGGTATCGGCAGTGACGCCCTGGCTGCCGTCAACATTACGGCTCCGCTTTTTCTCATCAATACGGGAGTGGCGCTGATGTTCGGTATCGGTGCATCGGTTGTAGCCTCCATTCACCTGTCGCAAGGAAAGGTAAAGGTCGCCCGCATCAATATTACGCAAGCAGTAGTGGTTTCCTCCTTATTGCTCATCGCCTACGCCGCAGTCATCCTCTGCAACGTGGAGAAAATTGCCTTGCTACTGGGAAGCTCTCCCCGTCTGCTGCCTCTCGCCACGGAATACATGCACTGGTTTGTCCCCTTCCTGGTCTTCAGTGCCCTGCTGAGTTCCGGCATGTTCTTCGTGCGACTGGACGGCTCGCCCAATTATGCCATGGTGTGCAACATCATACCGGCCCTGCTGAATATTGGACTGGACTATCTGTTTATTTTCGTTTTCAAATGGGGAATGTTCGGTGCGGCCTTAGCTACCAGCCTGGGATACATCGTAGGCGCCCTGATGATTCTGATTTACCTGATGCAGCCGCACCGGGTACTGCACTTGTGCAAAGTGAAATTATCATCCAAGAGTCTGCGTCTCACCCTCCGCAACACGGGCTATATGTGCAAACTGGGATTGTCCAGTTTCCTCTGTGAAGCAGCCATTGCCACTATGATGTTTACCGGCAACTACGTATTCATTCACTACCTGGGTGAAGACGGAGTAGCTGCCTACAGCATCGCCTGCTACTTCTTCCCCATCATTTTTATGGTATACAATGCCATTGCCCAGTCGGCACAGCCCATTCTCAGCTACAACTTCGGTGCCGGAAATCCGGAGCGCGTACGGGCAGCCTTTCGCCTGGCCCTGCTGACCGCCATCTCCTGCGGTGTCGTGGTATTTGCCGTTACAACCCTGTTCTCCGCTCAAATCACCTCGTGGTTTATCGACAGTTCCTATCCGGCACACGACCTGGCCGTCAAAGGACTTCCCCTGTTTGCTTCCGGCTTCGTGTGCTTCGGCATCAACATTGTATCCATCGGCTATTTCCAGAGTGTGGAACGCGACCGTCCGGCCATGGCCATCACCCTGCTGCGTGGTTTTATCCTCATCCTGTTCTGTTTCTGGCTGATGCCCATCCTGTGGGGAGTACCGGGAATCTGGCTGGCTGTCCCCGTTTCCGAACTGCTGACCTTTCTTTTTGTCATTACCATCTATTATCGCAGGAAACGAAGCTAAAGATTTATTACCTTTGTGCCTGCATAAACGCAAAAAGGTATGAAAGCTTTTATTGAGATACTTCGTGAAAAATACGGACTGGCACAGCCGGAAGCCGAAAAGTTGCTGGAACAGATGGAACTGCTAACCTACCGGAAAGGGGAACATATCGTGCGGGAGGGAGAGCGTAACTCTTCCTTCTACCTGGTAGTCGACGGTATCTGGAGAGGACATTACCTGCGCGACGGAGTGGATGTTTCGCTCTGGTTTGCCTTTCAAGGTGACAGTATCTTTTCCTCCTGGGGGTATGTGGCCGGACTTCCTTCTCTGGTTTCCATTGAAGCTATGAGCGACAGTCGTGTTTATCGTATTTCTAAAAGCAAGCTGGAGACTTTTTTCTCTTCTTCCGTCTTGTTCGCCAACATCGGAAGAATCATCTTTGAACGCCAGTTTCTGGACATGGAAAACTGGATGATAAACGGAGGTGCCGCACAAGCCAAACAACGTTACCTGGCACTCCTGGAGCAAAATCCTGAATTGCTGCAGCACGTACCACTGAAGCACATCGCTTCTTATTTGTTTATCACACCTCAGTCGCTCAGTCGTATACGGGCAGAACTGAGCAAGAAGAAATAACGGTATGAATGCTTATCGAACTCCGGTGATGGCATTAATCCAATATCTACCGTCCCGGTATGCCGTCTGGATATTTATTTGATGCATATACTTCCCAGCCTGATAAGTAACCTGATAATTATCAGGCTCCAACGGAACAACCTTCAGACTGTGAAACCACATACTGTCAAAATCAAAATTCGTGATTAAAAGGTCATAGCCCCCGAAGCCATCCTGCAAATTTTCTAATTCTACCTTCTTGAATTGTTCTAAAGCTGTGTGAGACAGATTAGACAAACGCAAAGACTGCAACTTGGAATTCAAATCGCTGCACATGCTGCAATAGGTAGCCAAGTAAAGTTTATAAAAACTTTCGACCAATGATTCTCCCGACGAACTATCTATTTTATATGAAGCTGTATTTTCAAAACCGGTCAACCACTCATCTCCATATTGAGTACCATTTTCAATAGGGGTAATATATACTATCTTACATTTTTCATTCACATATCCCACTTTTAATGGAATCTCCACCAGACTAGCACTATCTTTTTCATTCCAAAGATAACTTACCACATACCAATCGTCTGCAATTTCTCTTACATTCAATGTCTTAATTGCATCTGAATTCATATCCTGCGCCCGTATAATCGGATCTCCTCCTGTGGCATTACGCATTCTTTGGAGTTTAGCAGCCAATTCTTCAGTTAAATACTTCCTGCATAGTGCTTCATTGGTTGAATCCACATTTAAAATATTCGTCATATAGCTCGCATAGAACGTTTTAATTTCATCTATGCATGCACCGGAGCAGACAGTACTAAAACAAAACAACAAAACAGATATAAATATAAACCTTCTTTTCATGGTATAATATAATTAGGCTAAATCTCCAGATTGTACAGCTGGAAACATTCTTATTCGCGATTCCTTCAAACTAATCTGCACAAATATACAAAAGTCCCCCCACAAAACATGAAAACCATACTTTTTTATTTGCCAATTTCAGCCAATACATGCTAAGTATCAAGAAAAAAAATTCCGTATAACCCTTTCGGATTATACGGAATTTCTGTTATCTATTTGTTACAAGTTATTTGACCTCCTCAAAATCAACAGTATCTCTGTATGAGCAACTTGCGTGAACGTGTTGCAAATATAGCGGAAACCCGAAAATAAGCATCCATAAGCAACCACAACTCTTTACTGCAAAAGTACAGATTTATTTGATAAATATCGTGATATAAACACATAATAATCAAATTAATGGGGCAATTTTAACATAATATCCGGTTTTATCCTTACCTTTGTATATAGAACTTGGGCTTTATCCCCAAACAACAAAAAGAAAACGATGCAAATTCATAACAATACATTGATAGCGGAATGCTCGTCTTACGATTTCAAGGAAATGCTGGAACGTAAGAAGGTAAAGTCATGGCTTAAATCTGTGTCGGCTTTTGCCAATACGGACGGTGGCAGCCTATTCTATGGAGTAAACGATGACGGAATGATTGTAGGCTTGGAGAATCCACAAGCAGATGCCGACTTTATCAGTGAAATGATAAAGGCAAGACTTGACCCGGTACCTGACGTACAACTTATCCCGATCGAACACGAAGGACGTGCCTTGCTTGAAGTAAGAGTAAAGGCAGGAACGCTGACACCATATTATTATTATCAAGACGGAACACGTACAGCTTATACACGAGTCGGTAATGAAAGTGTGGAATGCAATTCGCAACAACTTCTTTCATTGGTATTAAAGGGTACGCACATGACCTGGGATTCGCTGCCTACACAAGTGGATGCCAACAAACATTCTTTCGTTATCCTTGCCAATACTTTCCGCGAGCAAACTCATCAGGAATGGAACGATAAATATTTGGAATCATTCGGACTTGTCACATCTGACGGTAAGCTGACCAATGCCGGATTGCTGTTTGTGGATAATTGCACAGTATTCCAATCACGTATTTTCTGTACCCGATGGACAGGACTTTATAAAGACGATGCTATCAGTTCCGTAGAACATCGGGCAAATCTCGTATTGCTTTTGAAATATGGTATGGACTTCATCAAGAACTATACCATGAGCGGGTGGGTCAAGATGCCGAACTATCGCCTGAATCTCCCCGACTATTCCGACCGTGCTATTTTTGAAGGATTGGTAAACCATCTTATCCATAGAGATTACACAGTAATGGGTGGTGAAGTACATATTGACATCTATGATGACCGAGTTGAATTGGTATCACCAGGTGCAATGCTTGATGGCACACAAATCCAAGACCGAGACATATACAAAGTACCGTCCATGCGCCGGAATCCTGTTATAGCGGATATGTTTACTCAATTGGACTATATGGAGAAACGTGGTTCGGGCTTAAGGAAAATGCGGGAACTTACGGAGAAACTGCCTAATTTCATGCCGGGCAAAGAACCACAATATCAAACGGAAGCAATTTCTTTCTATACCACATTCTATAATTTGAATTGGGGAGAGAACGGAAGGATACCTATAGAGGAAGTCGCCAACAGAGTAAATAGTAGCCTCGAAAAGTACTCTATCGATGAAGAATCTTCGGTGAAAACTTTCGGTGATTTACAGAAATCTTCGGTGAAAACCTTCGGTGATTTGCAAAATTCTTCGGTGAAACAAAAGCGATTGGGACGGACTGCACAAAGCATTCTTGACCTTGTAATATCAGATGGTTCTATATCTCAAGATAAGATGGCGGAAAAAATAGGAGTCAGTAAACGAGCCATTGAAATGCAGATCGCAAATCTAAAAGCCAAAGGGTTGCTTGTCAGAGAGGGAGCAGATCATGGTGGCTATTGGCGTATTGTAATTAATCCTAAAGCAGAAGAATAGAACTATGGGAATATATCTTATACCACTCTGTGTTATAGTTGCCATTTTGGTAATCGCCTTTTTGTTTGCTTCTTTACAGCAAGTAAAACATAAAACTCGATATATAGTGCTTTATGTAATAGCCATCATCATGCTATTTGCCGTTATTCCTATCAATGAATATTTGACTAAGTTTACGCAAATTTCAAGTGAAGAATACCTGCTTATTTTAATATTCGATATTGCGGTGGGATATTTTTGTATGTACATTGCCGGTTTGCTGAAATTCAATCTTCTTAAACAAAAAAATCAAGCATTAGAAAATGCCTTGACAGAAAAGCAACAAAAAAATGTAGATGCTCTATTAAAGCATCAAAATGAAAAGCAAAAAAAACTTCTCAAAGGAGAACTTGAATGGTTAACAGAAAAAATCAAAGTATTTACTGAGGAAGAGCAGAAAGCTATTCTTGCCTGTGCCTGCGCATTTGCAGAACATGACTTGATAATCGCTCCATCAATAGCTATTCAGCAAAAAGAGACGTGTAGTCAGCAAGACCTTATGTATTTTGTTTGTTCTGCTTTTTTCAATATGGGAAAGAAGCGTAATGATATTGTAAGTTTCTTATATAAAGTTTTTCCTATCTATTTTCCTGCCGGAGAAAGTGTATTGGCTAAAAAGATGCCGGGACAGGAAAGGGTAAAAGAGAGAAGGGAGAAAGAAAATAATTAAAAAAACAATGTCATATTTTAATTGTACAACTTCCTATAATATAATTTTATTGGAAGTTACTTATACTATCAGGCAATTTATATAAATTTGCCTTTGGATTAAAACATTTTACTTCATGGCTAATTTAAACAGACTAAAAGTTGTGCTTGTCGAACAACAGAAGACAGGAAAATGGCTTGCAGAACAAATTGGAAAATCTAATTGTACTGTAAGTAAATGGTGTAGTAACTCAGTTCAACCAGACCTTAAAACACTTAATGATATAGCCAAAGTTCTTAATATTGATGTAAAGGATTTGATTGTCAGCAGTGTAAAACCATAAATGAGTTATTGTTATGGAAGTAAACAAGAAAGAGCTCAAAGAACAAGAGATACGCACTCTGTTCATTACTCCTGCACTCCAACAAAAAGGATGGGCAGTAAGTGTAAATATGCGTGAAGAGTACTATTTTACGGATGGTCGAGTACTTGTTGTTGGCAACCAACATTCAGTAGCAGAGGGTAAAAAAGCCGATTACCTATTATACCATAATGGCAAGCCCATTGCTGTGGTTGAAGCCAAAGACAATAAACACGCAGTTGGAGGTGGTATTCAGCAAGCCATAGATTATGCCCAAATCCTTGACCTGAAATTTGCGTACTCCAGTAATGGCGATGCTTTCTTGGAACATGACTTTATCACGGGGAAAGAAACCGAAATCAAGTTAGAGGATTTTCCCACAGAAGAAGAACTATACAACCGTTATCTTGCATCTAAGAACTATACTTCGGATGAACTCAACATAATAGAAACGCCGTTTTATTATGATGCACATAGCCATGAGCCAAGATATTATCAACGTATAGCGGTTGACCGTACTATTGAAGCCGTAGCCAGAGGACAACAACGTGTACTTGTCGTAATGGCTACCGGTACAGGTAAGACATTTACTGCATTTCAGATTATTCATCGTCTTCATAAAAGCGGAGCAAAGAAAAAAATCCTATATCTTGCAGACCGAAATATCCTCATAGATCAAACAATGGCTCAAGATTTTAAGCCATTCAAGAAGTTTATGACCAAGGTAGCTTCTGTTGGAGAAGGTGAAGAAAAGATAGATTCATCATACGAGGTGTATATGGCTTTATATCATCAGCTAGTCGGAAAAGAAGGAAAGCCAGACCCGTTTTTGGAGGTACAACCAAACTTCTTTGATTTGATTATCGTTGATGAGTGCCATCGGGGAAGTGCGAAAGACGATTCTGCATGGCGTAAAGTATTGGAGTATTTCAGCTCGGCTACCCAAATTGGTATGACAGCCACTCCAAAAGCCGATGAAGGAGCAAACAACTTGGATTATTTCGGGAAACCTGTATATACCTATTCACTTCTACAAGGAATCCAAGATGGTTTCTTAGCTCCATATCGAGTTACTGCTGACTTTATCAACGTTGATTTACAAGGGTGGACTCCAGAAGAAGGTGAAATGGATTTATTGGGTAAAGAAATTGAGCAGAAACTATATCAAAGACAAAATATAGGTCGTGATCTTGCTATCAAGCTAAGGCGTAAAGTGGTAGCACACAGAATCACTCAAATGCTGCATGACATCGGGCGTATGACAAAAACGATTGTGTTCTGTCCTGATATAGAGGAAGCTGCTGAAATGCGAACACTACTTATCAATATGAATAGTGATTTGTGTAAAAAGTCACCCTATTATGTTACACGCATTGTCGGTGAGGATAAAGAAGGGAAAAAACAATTAGATAACTTTATCAGTGTGGATGAGCCCTATCCAGTGATAGTGACCACCTCTGAACTTCTATCTACGGGAGTGGACTGCAAAACTTGCGGATTAATTGTCATAGACAAAGAAATTGGCTCTATGACTGAATTTAAGCAAATCATCGGACGTGGTACACGACTTAGAAAAGACAAGGGTAAGTGGCATTTGGAAATACTTGACTTCCGCAATGCCACAGCAAAATTCAAAGACCCAGCATTTGACGGTGATCCGGAACCGCCAAAAGGAGGTGGGAAGAAGCCGAAGCCATACCAACCTGTTGACCCTGCTTCAACACCTGTGTCTGAACCTCGTGAGAAATATCTCATCAATGGTAAAGATATTCGTATAGCCCATGAGATAGTATCTGTTTTAGGGGAAGATGGCAAAACCATGAGAACAGAAAGTGTTCAGTCGTTTGCAAGAAAACAATTATTACGACACTATCAGACCCTTGATGAGTTCATACATACATGGACAGAAGCGGAACGTAAGCAAGCTGTGATGGACGAGTTAAAGGAATATGCTATTCTGATAGACGCAGTCCGCGAAGCGAATCCGGCACTGAAGGATGCAGACATCTTTGATGTGATATGCCACGTTGCTTTTGACCAACCACCATTGACAAGAAAAGAAAGGGCAAACAACGTGAAAAAGCGTAACTACTTCGGTAAGTATGAAGGTAAAGCTCGTGAAGTCTTGGAGGCTCTTCTTGATAAATATGCAGAGAATGGCATTCTTGACTTTGAAAAGTCGAATATTTTAGAAATACCACCATTTAATAGTATTGGTAAACCAACTAAGATTGTGAAATTATTTGGCGGCAAACTTGAATTTGAGAAGGCTGTCAGAGAACTTGAATATCAAATATATAAATCCGCATAAAAATGGCAGTAAACAACATCATAAAGCGAATCCAGAATATCATGCGACAAGATGCAGGTATTAATGGTGACGCACAAAGAATCGAACAAATGACTTGGATGTTCTTCTTGAAAGTTTATGACACGCAGGAAGAAACATGGGAGTACAAAGATGAAAACTACAAGTCCATCATTCCAGAAGAATTGCGTTGGCGTAATTGGGCGGTGGACGAAAAAGACGGTGAAGCATTGACAGGTGAAGTTCTGCTTTCTTTTGTCAATGAGAAACTGTTCCCTGCATTGAAAAACCTTCCTGTAAATGCTGACACGCCACGAGCCAAAAGCATTGTTCAAGAAACATTTGCCGACTTGAACCAGTATATGAAAAACGGAACGCTTTTGCGTCAGGTAATCAACATAGTAAATGAAATTGAATTTGATGATGCAGAAGACCGCCACACATTCGGGGATATTTACGAAGGTATTTTGAAAGACTTACAATCGGCAGGTAATGCAGGAGAATTTTATACACCTCGTGCCCTGACTGATTTTATTGTGATGATGCTTGCTCCTAAGTTGGGTGAGACCTTTGGCGACTTTACCAGTGGTACAGGAGGATTTCTTACGTCTGCCCTTAATTATATGGCAAAGAGCGTACGCTCTGCCGAAGATGGTGAAAAGTTGCAAAATGCTGTTGTTGGTCAAGAATGGAAACCGTTGCCTTATCTTTTGAGCATCACAAATTTGTTGCTTCATGATATTGAAGCTCCCAATATAACGCACTGTGATTCGCTTGGAACAAATGTCACGGATTTCAATGAAACCGATAAAGTGGATGTTATCGGTATGAACCCTCCGTATGGAGGCAGTACGGACGATAGCGTAAAGAGCAACTTCCCATTACGTTACCGTTCCAGCGAAACTGCGGATTTATTTATAGCCCTTATTATGTACCGTCTTAAAGCTGGTGGCAGATGTGGAGTGATTATTCCTGACGGCTTTTTATTCGGTACTGACGGAGCAAAGCTTGCGCTTAAAGAGAATCTTTTGCGTAATTTCAATTTACATACCATCATCCGTTTGCCGGGCTCAATATTTTCTCCATACACTCCCATTGCAACCAACATCCTTTTCTTTAATAACGAAGAAGCCGAAGGCTGCGAAGGAGGATTCAAGACAAAGGAAACATGGTTCTATCGTTTGGATATGCCGGAAGGATACAAACATTTCTCAAAAACCAAACCGATGAAGGTAGAGCATACTCTGCCTATTCAGGAATGGTGGAACGACCGAAAAGAGATAGTCAATGATGAAGTGGGAGAAAAAAGCCGTGTGTTTACTGCCCAACAGTTGATAGATTTGGATTGCAATTTTGACCAATGTAAGTTTCCGAAAGAGGAAGAAGAAATATTACCTCCGGCAGAATTACTTAAACAGTATTTTGAGAAACGTGCCGCACTCGACCATGAAATAGACAAAACACTTTCAGAGATTCAAAAGATTCTCGGTATAGACATAAAATCGTGTAACTGATAATTGTGAAGTGATATGAAAGATTTGACAATCTCAAACATTGAAAGACAAAATGTGCTTAACAACCGTTTTGCGGTCGGTAAGATACAGGAGCATCTTGATATAGAAGGAATGCTATTTGAGGGAGAATACCGCTTTACAAAAAAAATGGTTGCCGATTTTTATCAAGTTGATACATCTACAATAGACCGTTATCTGCAATCAAACTCTGAGGAATTAAAACATAATGGATATATTTTATGTAAGGGTAAACAACTGAAAGAGTTTAAGTTAGAATTTGCTCACCTTATTAATGAGGTGAGCAAAACAACACAACTCGGACTATTTAATTTCCGCTCTTTCTTAAATATTGGTATGTTGCTTACAGAGAGTGAGAAAGCTAAAAAAGTCCGTAGTCTTATCTTAGATTTTGTGATTACCACCATCAACGAAAAGACAGGTGGAGGAACTAAGTATATTAATCGTAGAGATGTGCATTATCTTCCTGCCGCAATCACAGAAGAAAACTACCGTAAAAATCTTACTTCTGCCATCAATCAATACGTGGATGGACATCCAACATACAAGTATTCTCAAATTACTGATTTTATCTACAAGGCTGTTTTCAAGGAAAATGCCAAGGAATATCGAGAAGTATTAAGGTTGGATTCTAAGGACAATGTTCGGCACACGTTGTATTCAGAGGTTCTATTGGTCATCTCTTCTTTTGAAAATGGTGTGGGGGCTGCTATCAGTGAACGATTCAAGGAAAATGGCAGTAGAAAACTTACTATTGATGAGGTAGAGCATATTGTGAATGAACTTGCCGAACATCCCATGCAGAAACCTTATCTGAATGATGCCAGAACCAAAATGGCTTCAAGGGATTTCAGTTTCCGAGATGCGTATCATGGTAATATAGCAGATTACTTGCAAGCTGTGACTCCCGAAGAGTTTGAACGATTCATCGGCGACCAGTCTATTGATTTTGACCGTATCTTAGCGGATAACAAAGATGTGCTTAAACGCTTAAAGCAGGCAGAAGATGAGTAAGGGAATTATTTACATAGATTACGACGAAGCTTTAAACATCTATGGCAAAATGATTGATGCCAGTGATGGTGGCTTTGAAGGAGTGCGTGACGAAGGAGGTATTCGTGCAACACTGGATTTTGTGCAAAACGATTTATACTATCCGACCTTCGTCGACAAACTAACCTATCTGATGTATAGATTCTGTTCTGGACACTTCTTCAATGATGGGAATAAGCGTATTGCGCTGACTTTGGGTGCTTACTTTTTACACAAGAATAATTACTACTGGCACGCTTGTATCTGTATGCGAACATTGGAATCTATCATTTATCATGTGGCTGCATCGAATATCGACCAAGACTTGCTACTACGCATCGTCAATAGTTTTATGACCAGTAAAGATTATGACGAAGAACTGAAAATAGATATTGCTAATGCAATGGACAAAGGAGAATTAGGAATACAAGGAGAGAATTACGAACAAGATAAAATATGAAAACTATAAAGATTATATTATTACTGTTTTGTGTCATTTTAGGGCTCAACGCTAAAGCACAAACAGTAGGTTATACTTATAAAGCACTTGCAGCCGAAGGTTGCAATATGAAGTATAGTGTGGCTAAGCAAGACACAATTTATTCAATAATAGCTACAGTGCGTTCAGACAGGATGAATTTTCTTGCTGAACCAACTATGAAAATTCGGACATTCACAGGTAAATACCTTGAACTACGAGGAACCGTAATTGGTAATGGAAGTCAATCTGCTGGTGTTATAAGTGGAAATATTGTAATCCCAATCACAGAAATAAGTTCTACAGCTCAATTTAGAATTACTCCACAGCAGTTTGAAATATTGAATGAAGGTGTGGCGAAAATTCGTTTGTCTATGACACCTATGAATCATGAACGTACCTTCAAAAAAGATAAAATAGGAAAAAAGCTATATCAGTTCTATCTGAAGGAAAAACAGAAATACGAAAACTTCTAAATCTGTTAGAATAAGATGAATGGAAAGCAATTAAAAAATAGTATACTACAATGGGCGATACAAGGAAAACTTGTACCGCAAGACCCTAATGACGAACCTGCATCTGTACTCCTTGAGCGTATCAGAGCAGAGAAAGCCAAGTTAATTAAAGAAAAGAAACTCAAGAAAGATAAAAACGAATCTATCATTTACCGTGGTGACGACAATTCCTATTATGAGAAGTTGCTCGTCATCGCATAACAATATAAAGCGATGCACACACTATCACAAAAATTAAATAAGCTTTTATCAGACAGAGCAGAACTTGACCTTTCTTTGGCACGGAATTTACAAAAATCAATTCTGCAAGAAGCAATACAAGGCAAGTTAGTCCCTCAAATAGCAGATGAAGGAACTGCCGAAAAGTTGCTTGCCGAGATTCGCAAAGAGAAAGAACGCCTCATAAAAGAAGGTAAGCTAAAAAAGTCAGCATTGTCTGATTCTATTATCTATAAAGGTGACGATAACAAGTACTTCGAGAAGATTGCAAATACAAAAATGGATATTACTGACGAGATTCCATTTGAAATACCTGATAGCTGGAGTTGGGTAAGACTTAATGATATATGTTCTTATATCCAAAGAGGTAAGTCTCCCAAGTACTCTCTAATAAAGAAATACCCTGTTGTAGCACAAAAGTGTAATCAATGGAGTGGATTCTCAATAGATAAAGCCCAATTCATAGATCCAGACACTTTATCATCATATGGTGAAGAACGTATTTTACAGGACGGAGATTTAATGTGGAACTCTACAGGATTGGGAACATTAGGACGAATGGCGATTTATTGGAGTAGCTTAAACCCGTATGAATTGGCTGTGGCAGATAGTCATGTTACTGTTATAAGAGCAATGAAAAAGTTTGTTATGCCCCAATACCTTTATTACTATTTCACGAGCAATACGGTACAATCTGTGATAGAAGATAAATCGGATGGTAGTACAAAACAAAAAGAACTTGCAACTGCTACTGTAAAAACTTATTTAGTACCTATTCCGCCTCTAATGGAACAAGATCGAATTATTTCAAAGATTAAGCAATTAGCAAGTATTATGAGAGGATAAATGAGCAAATCGTTGAAATTGAGCTTCCTTTTGAATATCCTAATAGCTGGGTTGTATTGCGTTTGAAAGATATATGCCAACTGACCGATGGAGAAAAGAGAACCGGAAAAGGCATCTGTTTGGATGCAAAATACCTGCGTGGGAAATCATCTGCAGTCGTTATTGATAAAGGTAAATTTGTCTATGCCGGAGATAACATCATTCTTGTAGATGGTGAAAATTCCGGTGAAGTTTTCTCCGTTCCACAAGATGGATATATGGGAAGTACATTCAAACAGTTATGGCTTTCTTCTGTTATGTGGAAGCCATATATTTTGGCTTTCATCTTATTCTATAAAGAGGAGTTGAAAAATTCAAAAAGAGGTGCGGCAATTCCACACCTCAATAAGGAGCTATTCCACAACCTACCTATTGGTATTCCACCTTTTGCGGAACAGCAACGTATAGCAGAACGAATAACCGAATTATCGCAGTTGCTCAAATAGTTTTTCTATTTGGGTAACAATGCGATATTGCTCTTTTAGTGGAGGTAAAGGCACAAGAGTATTATGTAGAGCTTTGGATGAAAAGCCTTGAATACCTATGCCTTTACCTCCTATCAATCCTGCCAAATTGTACAGATTGAAAATATAATAAAAGAATTTTGTACATAACGGAATATATGGACGCAACTTGTGTATGTGGTTTTGCAGCATTATCGGAAAGTCATAATTCCAAATGCAAGAGCGTCCTATATCTCCACCTTCGCAGACTAATAAATCTCCTTTGACAGCCATACAGCGATCTATTTCATTATTTTCAAATGGCATTTCCTTTAGGTTATCAAGAACAAATCCATCCCAATAGAGATTGGATGTTGTTATGTATTTCATTAACTTACCTTTGGAATTTCCTTTATTAAGTTGTTTCCCGTTGTTGTGCATGAATATTGTTCCAATTCTACACCATTGCCATTTGTTTGGTAAATCAAAGAGAATATCTTCTGTTATTTCTTTGTTTTCCTTATCTATCTGCTCATAATACTTGTTATCGTCACCTTTGTAAATAACAGAATCTGTCAAAGCAGACTTTTTAAGTTTGCCTTCTTTGACAAGTTTCTGCTTTTCCTGCCGTATCTGTTCAAGCAAATCTTGGGCTATACCTTCCTCTGCTATTTGTGGAACGAGTTTTCCTTGTATTGCTTCTTGGAGAATAGACTTTTTTAAATTATGCCATATTTCTTTATTTATTTGATTGAGTCTATTTTGACTATTTCCATATTGATTTATATATGGGTATAACTGATTTAATTTTGTAACAATGCGTCGTTGCTCTTCTTGTGGTGGAATAGGTAACAAGCAATGCTTAATAATGAGTTGATTTATGTTGGGATCTTTTCTTGAACCTGCTGCAAAATCCATCCAAAATGGTCTTTGATATTCAATAAAAGTATGGATGTAATCCATATTACAGAATCCATTAGGCTGGATAGCACATACAGATTGGTTAATAGTTGTATTAAAATGCAAGATACAGTGTTTGCCTATTGTCCCAGCACCACCGTACATTGCAATACACACAGAGGTTTGGGGTAAAATAGAAAGGTTGTAGTCAATAGTTGCTTTCGCGGTTATTTGTATTTCAGTTCTGTTCAAAATTCCATTGTTCAAGTCTGTTGTACGTACCCAATTGATATTACCATTTTTATAATAATCTGGATTTCTACTTAATGGTGTAGAACCACTTGTTGTTTCAAAAATATTGCCAATTCTTTCCCATTCCCACCCCTTAGGTATCTCAAACGGAATCTCGTCATCAATACATTTTACCTCTCCCGTAGCAAGAAACTTCTCATAATAGGAACTCAATGAAATTGCACTAACCATACATTTATTAATGAAAACGAATTGTTTAACTAATAATGTATCAGACATGAATATTGAAAATTTTGAAATGTTTCTGCGTCAAGGAAATATGGCGGAGAACACGATTGCAGCTTATCTCTATGCCGTAAAAGAGTATTATTCCCGACACAAGGAATTAAACAAACGCAATCTGCTTGTTTATAAAACCTATCTCATTGAGAAATTCAAGCCTAAAACAGTAAATCTTCGCATTCAGGCGATGAACAAGTATCTTGATTGTATGGGGAAATCTCGTTTAAGATTAAAATCCGTCAAGGTTCAACAGCGTAGTTATTTAGAAAATGTAATCAGCAATGCCGACTATGTTTTCCTAAAGAACAAACTGAAAAAGGAAGAAAATCAAGAATGGTATTTCGTTGTTCGCTTTCTCGCTGCCACAGGTGCACGAGTTAGCGAACTTATTCAGCTGAAGGTGGAACACGTACAAATAGGATATTTTGACATTTACACCAAAGGTGGTAAAATTCGCCGCATCTATATTCCGAAGACTTTACGTAAGGAAGCCACAGAATGGTTTGGTAAAACTAAGCGTACAAGCGGTTATCTTTTCCTCAATCGCTTTGGCGAGCGCATCACCACCAGAGGAATTGCGCAACAATTAAAAAATTATGCTATTAAATACGGATTGAATGAGAAAGTGGTTTATCCTCATTCGTTCCGCCATCGCTTTGCCAAGAATTTTTTAGAGAAGTTCAATGACATTTCTTTGCTTGCCGACCTGATGGGGCATGAAAGTATAGAAACTACTCGTATTTATTTGCGACGTAGCAGTGCCGAACAGCAGGAGATTGTCGATAAGGTCATTACATGGTAACACTAGTTCTTATTACTCATAAGGTTACTTGCGTAGTCATACAAAACGTATATTTTTAGATAAGAGCCAAATGCCTCCAAAATTATGAAGGCATTTGGTAGTCTATTTTTCATTTTCTGTAACATATAATACTTTGCGACCTATCAGAAGTTTAAAGGATATTAAAGCAAACACTAGAGTAAGAAATATTTAATCATATCCTAATCATTTCCTTTTATCGTTGTCCATTTTTTCAATAAAAGATTGACTTTGTTCCTTTACCGCCCGATACATGGAATAATGCGCAAAAGATTCTTCCTTATATTTCAGACTACTAACTGAAGCAGCAACAGCCCACGTCAAAATAATTACTACAATAGCCACAACATATCGAAGTTTAATATGATGCCCACGTATAAACATCCCATTGATATTGGGTGGAATAACGGTTATTGGATGTTTCAGCTCATTGATTTTTGAAAGTATTTCATCCTGCTGTTTTAATATATTTTCTGTATTAATCTCAATATTAAGGCGATTGAGATTGTAATCACAAACGTGGCTATATATGTATTCAAGAAACTTAGATTTTTGCTTAAACAGTTCGACCAGTTTTGGAAACCATTGTGAAAATGGTAATGTATCAGGTTGTTGTTTCCAAACATGTTTCTTCACTACTGACAGTGCATCATTCCAGCAAGTACAGAAGCTTTTGGCAACTCCAATATAAATGGTCTTTTCATCCAAATCCACCTTTATATGTTGCTCCGGTTGGTTTGGAGTTACATTCTGCCTATTAACGCATTCCTTCAATTCATTGATACTTTGACGCAAATTTGCGAGATTTGCAGCTACTACATCTTCTTTCATTATCTTCTACGTTTTGAGGTTTTATAAAAAGGTTCGTTTCTTTGGTTATCCTTGCTTTTATCATCCCGCCATCCCTGTTCGTTATTAGTTCCTCCGCCAGCACTAGGAACAATTGCTTGATGAGGTTGCACTATAAGTTCTGTTGCCACATTACCCAATGTTGCGCAAAGACGGTTAAAACTTAGATCTGAATCAAGTTTAGAACCGGCAATGCTAAATTCATCCATACAAAAGGATATACCACGAATATTATCAGAGTTTTCTGCATGATTAAAACGTACATCTATTCCCTTCTCTTTGAGCATATGGAAGAAGTCATGCCATGAGCGAGATGCCGCCAACGCATCAAGAGTTGAGGAACGAAGATTATACTTACGTAATTGATGAGGACGTAAACGGCTTTTATTTCTGGCTTTGCTGTTTTTAGGAGCAAAGTAAAGTTTATACTCTTTGGTTAGAGCGCGGCAGACTTTTGCATTTCGTATCCGTTCGTTGCTATCAGAAATGAGATTACCGTCATTGTCTATCCGGTTGAATACGATATGGCAATGTGGATGTTCCGTATCATGATGCCTGGTTATGATATATTGGGTATTGCGAATCCCCATTTGCTCCATCCATTTCTTGGCAATCTCCACCATAAGTGCATTTCCTTTTTCGTCATAGGGAAAACAGATGGTATCTTGCGGAGAGAAAGCAAGTGATACGTGTTTCACCGGACTTTTTACTTTCGGGCGCATAGAGGCTTGTATCTGAAAAGAATCTGCTATGGTTTTATTGCTGATAGCACAAACACCTTCATGTGCCAAAAGTTTGGCACTCTTTTTCTTGTTCTTTTGGTCATTGGCGTAATTTACTATTCCTCCAAAATCGGCTCTTGTTTTAATCTTCGCTATCATGATTGTTATTTTTTACTTGGGTGATAATTCTGCTGACTTCTGATATAATAGAAAAGCATTGTTGTTTCACTGCTTCCAAACCATAGATGTGCATCTGATGGGCGATCTGGTTGACATTATTGGCTATACCGGAAAGGTCACGGATTGCCGACACCATTTCCGGACTGATGCGCTGACCAACTTCACAGCCCATTGCAGCCTGGTGGCAAAATTCATTGACAGACAATCCTGCCTGTTGGGCTTTGGATTGTATATAGATATAGTCGTTCTCGGTAAACATTACCCGGAAACATTTTGTGCGTTTCTGGTAACTCGCCAACCTTGGGCGACCACCAAGTTTCTTTTCCTTCATACTTATATAAACTTTGATGTGCATAAATTGATTTTTTGAGAGCAGCAGTTCTATCCGCTTGCCGCATAGGTTTTAGTGGCACTAAAACACAAACTTGCCACTCAAAAAATCTTCCTATATTTACCTTGTTCTATTCGGCTTAGTTTGCCATCTTTGATAAAGGCTTCTATCCATTTGTTTGCCGTACTTCCATTTTCACCTAAAGCTAAAACAGTTGCGTCATAATCTTTTTTGGTGAATGTTTCTGGCAACATATTATAAAGGGTATTCCTTCGTGCGTAAATACCCGTTTCTTGTGAAAGGGATTGTAAACGTTTGGGCTGATTTCCTGACAAGTTTCGATAGATGAACACTGCATGGCAAAGCAAGGTTTCGCAGATACTCATGGCTATGGAATAGTCATATTTATGGCAAATCAATTGTATAGTCCTGTCAGAGGAATATGATTCGTGAGTCATATTCTCCAAATGCCGGACAGCGGTCAACACCATCATTATACGATAGGCAATCAGTCCCATACGTCGGACTACACCCTGCATCTTGTTATCTACTTCGTCACAACATTCCTCATTCACCTGACTTAGATATTCTATAAAGTGTTCCTGCAAATCAGAGGGAAGAGAAAAGGAATAATTACCTTGTCTGACAAATTCTTCATGCAGATGGCAGAATTTATCCCCCATCAGTTTGAACATGGCATTCTTGGATTGGGAAATATCATTTGTGGCAAACACGTTTCTTATACCTCTCTTGAAACGAATGATATAAAAACAGAAACGGCTCATCAGACCGTTTTCCGCATCAGGTATCAATTTCCTTACCTGTTCGGGAGTTCCAGCCAAAGCGACTGACACTCTTGGATTGCTGACTTCGCAATATTCCCTGTCCTTGCGGCGGTTTAAACTGACTAACTCATGATGAAATGCCTTTCGTAATACATCTGAATAATTACCATAGTCCGACTTCAAAGTCTGGCTTAATGTGTCACCTTCCGATTCAAATAGCAGTCCGATTCCGTCATTATCTCCCAATATCTTCAGGAAAGAACTTGCGCTACTGTTGGCAGGAATGACAAGCATTCGCATAGGCGGTTCAGTTGGCATGGTCATTCCACCATCTTTCTTGCCTTTGATGTAAGCGTTCATTGCTTCCTTGTACTCCAGCTCCAATCGTTTTGAAAGTTCATGCAAATTGCGATTGATAGGTGCTACAAGTTCCCGGCATAAAGTCAATGCACCTTTCCCCATACCGGCATCTGCTACTACAAACAGATAAAGGTTCGGATAAACGATGCGTTCATCGTACACTCCACAAATATTGTGAAAGCAGACAGACAAACACACAATCGCCCCAATCAATATTGTATCACGGTCATCCAGCGATATAGAATTGTTGACAACCTCATTTAGAAAAGGGGGAAGATGCTCAAATACACACTCAGGAAATGCCGGAAGTTCTTCCTCTGACTTTTATCCATTTACCCGTTTTCCCATTTTGGATATTTGGCAAAATGGATAAATGTTCTTTGTTGAATGGAGCCAGCGAGATTCCGGCTTGGTTTGCAAGATGGAAGAAAGAACGAATGGTAATACCTTGTCCTTTGGATTGCAGACAATGTGTATATTGTTTGTCGGTTTCTTCCCTTTGATAGTTAGGGTAAAACCTGCTAATGCGGTGATAATACTCTCGTCCATTTTCTCCCAATCCGTCCACAAGCGCAAAGCCCAATTCTACCCAATCTTTATAATTGGGTGTTATATCAATGGCACGCTGCTCTATTTCCCGGACAATATGTTCCACATCTTCCTCCACCTTATTATATAGTGGAGTAATACTTGGCATATCTGTTTGCTGTATTTCAGAAGGGACATTCTCCCAATCTTGGGCGAAAAATATTTTCTTTGAAATCATCTTTGTATTTAGGGTTAATATATGCTTGTGGATCATGTGGCAAAAAACATGAACGAGCAACGTCACTTCCGGACATATCTACCAACGGCAAGCCTGTTGCTTTGATACAGTTGGTAACAGCCTTAAAGTACCGGGAATATTCCCAGCCTTTCAAGTCAACGGGTATTATCCATTTTAATCCATTACCGGATGGACTGACAAATAACAGTTCCGTATCAAAATACTCATGGTTGAGTAACTTTTGCTTTAGTTCCATAATATTTTCCACATGATCAAAATCCAGACATATCAATCCGGAGTGCATTATCAGTTCACTCTCATTCCGCTTACGGAATAGTCCAGAAAAGGTACAATAGTCAAAATGGGTGGCTTTGTACCTTTTGGCTTCAGGAGAAGTTGCCATCAGACGCAAGGCTTCGGTTTGTGGTTGTGCATAATACCCGGTGATATAGCGGTACACATCCACAATACCTACAGCTCTTATCGGTTCGATGTTCTGGATGGGTTTGCGAAAGAATGAAAAACAATAATCAGTCGTTCCCATCATCTGATAATCTTTTTGGATTCAACAAATCGTCTGGCTTCCTCCATCAAGTCATCCTGTGTCTTATGCGATTTGTTCTTCAACCAGTCATCAATTTCTGATTGCAGAAAAGCCAGAGCCTTATTTATTTTATGTACGGGGATTTGTTTGGCTGAAACCCATCCATAAACCGTTTGCTTGGCAGGATGCGATGGTAGGTAAGCACAAAGCTCGTCTATATCCATCCACTTGGGTGAATTACTTGCCTGCTTATTCTGCAGGGCATTTACTTTAGATTGTAGAGCCTCTACGGACTCAATCAGGTAGGACAATGCATTTGGCATCTCTTCCAACGAATTTACTTTATAAGCCATATCTTTCGTATTTTAGAGTTAATGCCGCAAAAGTATATGTATGTTTATGGGTGCTAAATAGGTGCTTGAAAGCCACCAATTACCCATTCATTCACCACCGATAGATTTAATTTTCATTAACACAAAAGGATAATAAAAGAGGGAGCAAACTCTTTTTATAGTAAAATGCTCTCCATTGAGAGTGTCTATGATGCAAAATACCCCTCAAAAAGCAGGTGCTTAATGAGGGGTAAATTATGATGTGTTTATGATTCTTTGTTATAAGTCATTGATGCTCAAGGGTGGAAGTTTCCACCATGACCTACAAAGTCAAATTTTCGATGTGTAATGTATTAGCTGCTTTTTCTTTCTGTTCGTTCACGATGGGCATATAAATCTGGGGGCTAATGTTTGTATGCCACATTAAAGATTTAGCTATCCGGTAAAATTTTTTATAGTGAATCAAGTAAGTGGAAAAACCAAGTAATTTTCTTTCTACTCAATTATAGGCTATATTGTATATAAATTATTATTATAGATTCATTTATCTATATTTTATTATTATAGATTATTTTACCTATAATCATTGGCGAAATAAAAGAAAATTCATACATTTGCCATCGAATCAATGAACCATAATATGTTTGCAACAATTTCAGCAGATATAGTAGCATCCACTTCCTTGTCTGTGAATGAAACTATAGGATTAAAGCAAAGGATAGAATCATTATTTGGCTTGCTAAAAGTGAGTTATCCTGATTTTGAAGGTCGCCAAATCAAAGGGGATTATATAGAGTGCGTAATGCAAAGTGTATCAAACGTATTCCGGATAGCCTTTATAATCAAATCCTGCATCAAATCTTTTTCCACAGCTAAAAATGAAAAGACGAAAAATTTCCATACATACGGAATAAGGATGGCTATTGGTATCGGAGATATGAGAATAGTGGATACCGAACAAGGCATTTGGGATGGTGAGGCCATATATCTGTCAGGACGTGCACTTGAGGAAATGAGTTCCTTAAATAAGGGAACCATGTCTGTACAAACAAGTAACAAGCAATTATCTGCCCCATTACAAACTATAGCCCTATTGGCCGATGCCATATTAAATGATATGACTGTGCGCCAAAGTGAAGTCGTTTACTATAAATTGCTTGGTTTCAAAGAGGCAGACATTGCTAAGAAATTGGGTATATCCCAAGCCAGTGTAAATAATGCTTCTACAGCCACAAAATGGTATTGTATAGAAGAAGCCATAAAATATTTTGAACAGGTAAATTTTGAGGAATATGAATAGTTGGTTATTCTTAAGTCTGATATTGGCACATGTCATAGGCGACTTCTACCTGCAAAATGATAAATATTGTACACAGAAAGAGGAAAGGAAATTCAAAAGCTGGTTCCTGTATGTGCATTCGCTTATTATCGGTGTGGTATCATGGGTAGTTGTTCCTGTTTATGAATTCAGATTTTATGCCCTTGCCATTGCTTTTTCCCATCTGGTGATAGATGTTATCAAAACATATAGCCCAAAAGGATTATGGAATTTTGTGATTGATCAGATTGTTCATTGGGCGATATTGATTATAGTGACATCTTCCTTTGACACTACAACAAAGCTACCAATCCAATCAATGGATTGCAATGGCAGCTTCTCAATACCTCTGTTCATATTAGCGCTATTATTGTGCATCAAGCCTGCAAACATCCTGATTAAGTTGGTCTTAAAAAAATATCAAGTTGGAGAAACACAATCCTGTGAAAACATCAAAAATGCAGGAGCGTTAATTGGAAATTTAGAACGAATTCTTACCATCATATTCGTTATCCTTGGGCAATATGAAGCAATCGGTTTTATCATAGCGGCAAAATCCATACTTCGATTCAAAGACACGGATACAGCAAAAACAGAGTATGTCCTTGCCGGAACGTTTCTAAGTTTTGGAATTGCATTGCTGTGTGGTTTAATGGTAACAAAATAACAGATGGACAGTTTTCAAGAGAAATACAATGCGCTTGTCATTAAATACAATGCTCTGCTTGCCGAAAATGAAGAACTGAAGTCAATACTTTCACAGCATGGTATAGTGTATTCCACCATCAAATGTGCTGATGAAAGCACAGCATTTTCTTCCATAATATATCCTCCAATCAAACTCTCTATTGATGAGAAAATTGCATTGTTCCGTAACTTTTTCAAGGGACGAGATGATGTATTTGTACGACGATGGTTCAGCAAAACCACAGAAAAGGGTGGTTATCAACCTGTCTGCATCAACGAATGGCGTAGAGGAATATGTGACAAGAAAAAGCATAAATGCGCAGAGTGTCCCAACCGCAATTTTGCCCCGTTAACCAATCAAGACATATACCGACATCTGGAAGGTAAAGATGAGAACGGATGTGATGTTATCGGTCTGTATGTCGTTACTTCTGATAATAAATGTTCTTTCTTGTGTGCTGATTTTGATGACAAAAATTGCACTCATGGATATAAGAACGACGTATTGGCATTTATTTCCATTTGTAGAGAGTGGAGAATTCCGTTCAGTATAGAACGCTCACGCTCTGGCAATGGTGCGCATGTGTGGACTTTCTTTAATGAACCCATACCGGCCTGCAAAGTAAGGAAATTAGGCAATACAATTCTTACAGAAGCCATGAAGCGCAATAGACGGATTACATTCGATTCATACGATCGTTTCTTTCCCAATCAGGATAAAGTACCAGAAGGCGGATTCGGCAATCTCATTGCATTACCATTGCAGGGAAAAGCCAGGAAAGCAGGAAACAGCGTTTTTGTAGATGATCAGTTTCTTCCGTTTCAGGATCAATGGGCATACCTATACAATGTAAGAAAAATAGATGAAAGTACCGTAGATGCATTATTGACACAGCATCAGCAGGAAGATTTTGGAACATTGGCCACATCTTCAGAAAATAAACCGTGGGAAATACCAGTCGTACAAGATGTGAGCCAGGAAGACTTTAACGGCAGACTTATAATACATAAATCAGACAGGATATATATTCCTTTAAAGTCTATTTCAGATAAGGCTAGTAATCATTTGAAACATATTGCGGCGTTCAAAAATCCTGAATTTTACAGCAAACAAGCGATGCGTATTTCCACATATAACATTCCTCGTATTATCTGCCGTGCAGATTTTACCGATGAATATCTGGCAATGCCTCGGGGGTGCGAGGATGCCATTATCGACATACTGTATTCCCTCAAAATTGATTATGAAATAGTTAATAATACAAATCATGGTAAACCTATTGGCGTAATATTCAAAGGAAAGGAACGCGATGAACAGTTGGATGCCATTAATGCCCTCATGCCATATTCCAACGGAGTGTTGTCTGCAACAACAGCCTTTGGAAAGACTGTTACAGCCGCGGCTCTGATTGCCAGAAGAAAGACAAATACACTTATTCTGGTACACTCCAAGGCATTGCTTATGCAATGCATGAATGTCTGTCTGAATTTCTTGACATAGATTTTACAGAAGAGGAGATTTCCAAGAAACGAGGCAGGAAGAAGGCTTTTTCTCCGGTCGAGTGTCTTGATTCTACCTCTAACACGTTGCATGGCGTTATTGATATAGCTCTTATACAGTCATGTTTTGACAATGACGAAGTCAAGCCTTTTGTAAAAGAATACGGGATGGTCATTGTGGACGAGTGTCATCACGTATCTTCCATCACATTCGAGAATGTATTAAAACACGTTACGGCACATTATGTCTATGGACTTACTGCCACTCCTATCCGCAAAGATGGTTTGCAGCCTATTATCTTCATGCAATGCGGTCCGATTCGTTTTTTTGCCGATGCCAAGGCACAGATACAGCAGCAGTCGTTCCAGCGTTATCTTGTGCCGAGATTTACATCTTACAGACCTGTTACCGATGATAAACAATCGTTTACGGCACTATCACAATCCCTCGCAGAATCGGAAATACGGAATAATCTTATAATAGAGGATGTCCTTAATGTCGTGGCTGCAGGCCGAACACCTATAATACTTACTGCCAGAACTTCTCATGTAGAATTGCTTGCCGAAATGTTGAAGCAGCATGTAGCCAACATCATACAACTCACAGGAGAAGGGACAGCAAAAAACAAGAAAGAAACACTGCAAAAGTTACAGGATATACCCAAAGATGCCCCTCTTGTAATAGTAGCCACAGGAAAATATGTGGGAGAGGGATTTGACTATCCACGACTTGATACACTGTTTTTGGCACTACCAATCTCATGGAAAGGATTGGTGGCACAATATGCTGGACGTTTGCAGCGAGAGAATGAGAGCAAGAAAGATGTTCGTATTTATGACTATATTGATATACACGAACCTGTTTGTGAGAACATGTATCGTAAACGCCTGAAAGGATACTCTGCCATCGGTTATCGTGTACTGTCAAAAGATACTCAGACGCTGTTTGACAATACAGATGACTTACATATATCATCGTTTGAAGGACGGATTTTCAATGGCAACACATTCCGCTTGATATTTATGCAAAATTTGAAAAGTTCAAGACAATCTATTGTCATATCCTCACCAAAACTCTATCGTACAGAACGAAACACATTTGTTAAAATGCTCAGAGAGCTTCATGTAAGTGGTGTTCAAGTTGCAATTCTTACATCAGAGGAAAGCAGTCAGACGAATTATCTAAAAAGTTTGGGATTATATGTAAAGATTGTACCTAAACTATCTTTATCCTCGTGTATCATAGATAGGTCCACAGTCTGGTATGGCAGTATCAATATACTTGGCTATGTAACAAAGGAAGATAACATTATTAAAATCACAGATGGAAAACTTGCAAATGAGCTACTTGATATCATGTACGATGAACATATGAATCCACGTGGTTCTGACATTCGTATATCCCATTAAATATTTAATGGCATCCATTTTCCAGCAATAGTGAAGAAATACGATGGTGAAAGCTATGGAAAATTTTGGACAGTGTCTTATATTATGACGAATTCTTGGATGACACAGAAATAGAATAATAAACTACCCAAGGGACGAATAGAAAGACGCTATATCTTCGTCATCTTTTATGTAAGATACTTGATTATTCTTCTCTGCTATTTGCTTTAATTGTTGTCTTTCTTTATCACTCCAGTTATTGAAAGCCTTCAATCTTGAAATAACAAAATGAGTCCGCGCAAAACTATTACTGTTTTCCAAATCCAATATGAGTTTTTCTTTTTCTTTAACTTCTTGAACCTCTACATTTATATTCTGATTGAGCTGCTCCTTTTGATTTTTATAATGAAAAGACACAAGTTTTTCATTTGAAGCCGTTTGTTCAATTATGGATTTTACGAGAATATCCAATTCTGAATTTTCTGTATAATCTGCTGGAGCAAAATATTTAATCCTTTTATCTTCCATCATTTTGTATACTTTTCTCTTATCTTGAGTTTCCGGATTAAAAACTCCTATTGAATAGCCGGAATTGGTATTAATAAGTTTCATACATGGTATATCAGTGTCGCTGTCACCTATATAAATCATGTTTCTAAAAGGAATACGAATATTCTCGGGCTCAAAATAATCATTGACGGCGAAATCATTTACATCCAATGTTCCTTTTTCTATTCTAAAAAGAAATTGTGTCTTGCTTGTATAATTTATAACTTGTGCAGGCCACTGAGCTACACCATCTTTATCATAATAAAATGAACTAGCATAGATTTTCTCAAATTCATCTGCAACCTTAGTTCCTTCAATCATTTCTTTCAGCCCAGAAGATATGATGTAATGTTCCACAATTACCCCCTTACTTTCTCCATATTCTCTGATTCTTTTAAACCACGTATCTACACCAGGAAATAACTTTACTTTCGCTCCATAATCCATTAAGGCCTCTCTGTTAAAAACAAACTTTCCATGAGCTTTTTGAATCATTGTAAACATATAGGCAAGGCTTTGGTCCATGTCGTTTTCTTCAGCTAATCCGTTCGATTCTTTCCAGAAAGACTCGACTTCATATCCAACCGATTGAATATACCCTTGAACCTGCATATCATCAGGAGACAACGTTTTATCAAAGTCGTAACATATTGCTACTACTGGTTTATCCTCTTTTGACTTTCTTAAAAATTCCTTACTCATAAATGTCATATATATAAATAAAAAAATGAGGCATAATCCTTATAATCATGCCTCATTTCTATTATTTTATTCTTTATTTCACGATGCAGCATATTTACATCACTGATTATCAGTGACCATTCATTTTAATCGGTACAACCTCTGTTTTGACAAATACACAGAATGCAGGGACAAATGCAAATCGTTGGATTTCATGGCTTTGCATATACGTGTTGTACCGCCTCTTTTCAGCCCTTTTGTGGAATGTCCGCTATCAGATACAAGGTGCTGAATGATAGGACATTTCCGCAGGTATGTTACAGAACGCTTGTTGAATACAAAGGTAGTGGTTTTCTTGGAATTTCTGTGGTTTGCGGTGTGTTTTTTATTTTCCAGAAGGTATTGGATGATAGAAAATCGGTCATAAAACCTGAAAACTTTTGTTTACGTTTGATTCGCTTAAAAAAGTGTAGAGCAATGGGTGATATTCGTTGGAAAAAGTGTAATAAGGTTGAATTATTCGCTTAAAATACTGTACCTCTAAAAAATACAAACAAATTATACCCTTACTGGTATATTGTTGATATTTTGTCTTAATTTTGTGTCCGAAAGGGTATAACATTAAAGGTATTATGCTATGGATATATTAAGTCTCACCAAAGTAACATCATTGTTCATCCTAACTTTAATAGAAAGAGACGATGGACAAAAGAAACAAATTGTGGAGACGCCAACAAATGGCTCGTGTGTTTAAGGCTCGTATGATTCTGTATGCCGCTTATGGTCATTGCATCATTCGTGAGGATGGAAGCTATTATGAACATCCTCATTGGTTTGAGTTGGCAAAAGACAAATGGGCACAAGTTTACAAAACGACAGGAACTCCCTGTAGTTGTTGGATGTGCAGAGGATTTGAATATGACCGCAAGGAGTATAAGAAAGAAACTTTGCGTATTATTCGGGAATCAATGGAGTAGTTTAAAGGGACAAGATAGGAACTAAATCTGTGCCATTATGCGTACAGGTTCAGTTCCTTACTTTTTGTGTAGGGCAAGACTTTATCAAAGATTAAAAACCACTACCGATATTCAGAATAAATATCTTGTAATGTATCATAAAATCCCCAGCCACAATCCGATACGCTATCAATAAGCTTTTCAATCCGTTCGTAATAACAGGCTAACAATCCGTTGAGAAAGATAAAGCGCATAGCCTTGTCGAAATTTCCCTCCAGTGTTGTATAGAACTGTTCCCACATATCGCCAAATTCAAGTGTGTATTCGCATCCTTGTTCGATATAGAACAACATTAAATCGGCAACAGTGGTCGGCTCCGGTTTTAGCTTTTGAAAATCGGAAATGACTTTTCGACATTTGGCAAATGACGGCTTTTCGAAAAATCCACGAGTTGGGAAGAACTCGTTTCGGATAGCTTTCTTGCTCTTTTCTAATTCAGCGTTGCAATCTGGGGCAAGATAAAACTCCAGATAATCTTTTGCCTCTTTACGTGCATCGTATAGTTCAAGAACAATATTGGTTATCTGTTCTTTTGTAAGTGACAACAAGTGTTTTTTTAGCTTTGCTTTTGACATAGATTGATTTTCAATTGATTGTATATTTTACATTCCTGCTAATTTCCAAACAATCCTTTTTCTTCCATATATGCTTCCAATTGATATGTTATTAATCCAGCTGTTTTCTATAAACTGAATCCAATGTGTTTCCATCTTTGTCTTTCCATATCAACCAGCCATTATTACTGCTACCAATACAGAAATCTGCGGCAGTACTGGGACTTGAAAAAGTTTTATCTGACGTCAATACCAATATTCCGTTCTCAGTAGAAGTGTAATCTTGAAGCATTTTTTTCTCGTTTTTCTTTCCAGTTGAAAGACGGAACCATTGTTTTGGCAACAGTACTTCCTTTTAGGACTGTAAAGCCATCGGAACTATAGAAGCCCTTTGCATTGCACCCTCTACCTTTGGTGTAGAATAGATGTTCTTCTTTGGGTTGTGATACATCGAATATATTGCAACCGATAAACGATGCCAGAAACTTCACATCTTCGAAAAATTCATCCATTGAGTCCTGTTGATGCTCTGGTAGATTCGGTGCTTTAGGGATTTGTTTATTGTCGCTTAAAACAAAAGCGTTTGCTTTCTTGGCTTCGGCTATCGCTTTATGTTCTAGGTATTGCACATCAACTTTAGTCATATCGGCGTCTTTCGATACGAATATGAGTGCTTTTTGCCAAAACGCTTTTTTGCTGTCGTGGTCTTTTACACGTTCTTTGAAATTTTCCGTTTCACCTATATATGCTTGCGGTTTTGTTGATTCATCTTCCCCCAGTAATATATAGAATGCTGGTTTTTGTAACTTCTCTTGTGTATTCAAATAGGAGAGATTAGAACGTGGTACGACAAACATCTGGCAAATTTTGTTGCTAATGAATGCGTATTGAGTTCCTTTAGGATCTCCGTCAATTAAATATGTTGTTACAGTCTTTCCCATAAATATGTCAAAATTCAATTACTTTGAGGTATAACTCATTTAAGAACTGACTTTTCTTAATGCAAATATACACTATTATCGAATATAATTCGCTATATTTGCATTATAAAATCGCATCAAAGAATGAAACTGAATAGAATAAAGGCTGTATTATCTGAAAAAGGTATCTCTCAAACATGGTTGGCAAAGAAACTCGACAAGAGTTTCAGTATGGTAAATGCTTATGCCTGTAATAGGATTCAACCAAATTTAGAGACCTTGCAACAGATAGCAGAGATATTGCAGGTCGATTTGAAGGATTTGATAACCGACAAAAAGGATAGGTGATATGAAACAGTTTTCGGAAGCTACACGGGTGCAGATGCCTGCAATGGTTCACCTCACCCGAATAGGATATACTTACTTCGGCAAGTTGAGTGAAGATAAGAATGGCACGGTCTATGACAGTGACACGAATATTCTTTTGCAGGTATTTGAACGGCAGTTTAAGAATCTGAATCCCGGACATGAGGGAGAGTTTCTTCAAGTTTTGAAAGATATTCGTAAGGAACTGAACGATGATGACCTCGGTCGAGGCTTTTACAACCGTCTCAAAGCTGTTTCGCCTGTAAAGCTGATAGACTTTGATAACATTGGGAATAATACGTTCCATTTCACAGCCGAATTTACCTGTAAGAACGGACAAGACGAATTTCGTCCTGACATTACTTTATTCGTAAACGGATTGCCACTTTGTTTTGTAGAAGTGAAGAAACCCAACAATCATGGTGGTATGTTGGCGGAGAGCGCACGAATGAATAAAGAGCGCTTCCCAAATAAAAAGTTTCGCCGCTTCATCAACATTACGCAGTTGATGATATTCAGCAATAATATGGAATATGATGCGTTGGGCGGTATCGTACCCATACAAGGGGCTTTCTATTGTACTGGGGCACGTTCATACGCACCATTCAATTGCTTCCGTGAAGAAAATTTAAGCGGTCAGAAAATAGCACCGTTCCATCGTGACTATCCGTATAAGGAGATTGACAAGACGGTGGAAAAACAGATATTGTCTGATTATAATTGCCAAGTCATTCATACAAGTCCTGAGTACCAGACAAATCTTGGTTTCAACACCCCTACAAACAGAATCCTAACATCCATGTGTTCGCCTGAACGTTTGTTGTATATCATTAGATATGGTATTGCCTATGTTCGTATGGAGCGTGAGGTGGATGGAAAAATAGAATCTACCGACCAAAAGCATATCATGCGTTACCAACAATTGTTTGCATCGTTAGCTATTCGCCAAAAACTGGCAGAGGGAGTGAAATCTGGCGTAGTCTGGCATACACAAGGTAGTGGTAAAACTGCCTTGTCATATTATCTGACCTATATTCTTAACGATTTCTATTCCAAACAGAATAAGGTCGCCAAATTCTATTTTATAGTAGACCGCCTTGACCTTTTGGAACAAGCCACACAAGAGTTTGAAGCTCGTGGATTGGTTGTATCTACCGCCAATACAAGAGCCGAACTGATGGAACAATTCCGCAGTAATCAGGCACAACAAGGTGTAAGCGGACAGGCAGAAATCACGGTTGTGAACATTCAACGCTTTGCCGAGGATAAAGAAAAAGTACGCATCAGTGATTATGCAACCAATCTTCAACGCATCTTCATTCTTGACGAGGCACACCGAGGGTATAAACCCGGCGGCTGCTTTCTTGCCAACCTCTTTGATGCCGATACCGATGCGGTTAAAATCGCACTTACAGGTACACCGCTGTTAAAGGAGGAACGTGCCAGTTGCAAGGTGTTCGGAAACTATTTGCATACCTATTATTACGATAAATCCATTGCGGATGGCTACACGCTGAAAATCATACGTGAGGATATAGAAACCTCCTATAAAGAGCGTTTGTCTGATGTGTACGACAAACTGGAAACCCTTGTGCAAAAGAAAGACATTCGTAAGTCGGAAATCATAGAGCATCCTAGTTATGTAAACGAGTTAGCCCGTTTCATTATGACGGACTTAAAGGAGTTCCGCAAGATACAAGGAGATGATACTTTAGGCGGTATGGTCATTTGTGAAACCAGCGAACAGGCAAGGCGGCTTTATGATGTATTTCAAGAAGAATGGCAGAAGTATCAGCCGAAGCCCATCAAGATAAAACTTTCCGATGGTTCGTATGTAGTGGGTGAACCAGAAGTGGATTACAAATCAAAATACAGACCGCTGAAAGCCGGAATCATTCTTCACGATACGGATGACAAGGAAACTCGCAAGCAGATAGTCAAGGACTTCAAGAAAAATATGACAGTGGATATTCTCATTGTCTTCAATATGCTTTTGACTGGTTTTGATGCGCCGCGTTTGAAACGCCTGTACTTCGGGCGCAAATTGAAAGACCACAATCTGCTTCAAGCCATAACACGTGTAAACCGTCCTTATCCCGGTATGCGTTACGGTTTTGTCATTGACTTTGCCGACATCAAGCGCAACTTCAAGGAAACCAACGAAGCATATTTACAAGAGTTAAACCGCTTTAATGACGTGGATGAGACTGGCGAATCCGCTGCCACCGATACCTTTACCCAAGTCATTGAGGACAAGGAAGAAATATTGAATCAGATGAAGAAAGTTCGGCAAACGCTTTTCAATTACACATACGATAATGCGGAAGAATTTTCTTCTGAAATCTCCACCGAAGAGGATAAAGCTGTATTGCTCGACCTCAAACAGGCATTGGAATCAGCCAAGAACATGGCGAACATCGTGCGTACATTCGGTGATGATGAAATGAAAGAGCAATTTGCCAAACTCGAAATCACCAAGTTGCCGCAACTACTCTCTGAAGTGCAAAGACGGATAAGTATCATCAATCAGAAAGAGGCTTTCAATACAAATGAAGAAACGAAAACTCTAATCAATGAGGCAATGATGGATATAGAGTTCACTTTCTCCAAAATAGGACAAGAGGAAATGCGCCTTATATCCGGTGGTGTGGAATTGAAAGAGAAATGGCAACGTACCATTTCTTCATTTACCCAAAACTTCGACCAAGACGATCCGGAGTTTATCTCGTTGCGTGAAGCCTTTATGGAACGCTTCAAAGAACACGGTTTTGTGATTGACACGATAGCCAAGTTCAACGAAGAAACACAGGCTTTGGATGAAATCATCGGTCGTCTGCAAGACTTACAAAAACGCAATAATGTCTTGTTGAAAAAGTACAAGGGCGATGAAAAATTTGCTCGTGTACACAAGCGTATTCGTGAAGTGAATAAGCAGAGGGAAGATAAGGGACAGAAGCCTATGTTCTCTTTCCTTGACGAAGAGATTGCTGCCATTCTCAATATTATAAAAGAGGATGTGGATGCCAAAGTGTATGATCGTAACGACATTCTGAAAAAGGATGCTTATTTCGGACGTACGGTAATGGCTCTTATCAATGGATGTCTGTTCCATTTTCCACAAATAAAGCCCGAAATGGAGGATTACAAATTTATTCAGACACGCATTTCACAACAGTATATCAACCAATATAACGCCACTTACGGCATTTCATAAAGATTATGTCAGATATTAAAGAAAAAACATTAAGGCTCATCGACGGACTTAAAGCTACCTGCCAATCATACGGTATGGGAAACGATGGTAACGAATATAAGATTATCACTCAGGTATTTCTCTATAAATTCCTGAATGACAAATTCGGTTATGAATTAAAAAATGCGAAAAGTGAAATAGCAAAGAAACTGACTGGGGATGTAAAATGGGAAACAGCATACGAGAATCTTTCTGATAATGAACGTATGCTTATTCAGAGTGCCATCTCTCCAGATGTTCCGATGCTTGAACCTTATCATCTGATAGCCAATCTTTGGAATCAACAGGGAAAAGGGGATTTTGATACTATCTTCGATTCCACTATGACAGATATAGCGGAACAAAATGCGGATATATTTTCCACACAGACCACAGCCAACACGAAGATTCCATTGTTCGAGGCATTGACGCCGTTTGTGACCGATTCGGCACAACGTGCGCCATTCGCCCGTGCTCTGGTGGATAAACTCGTGAACTTCTCCTTTGAAGAAGCGTTTGCACAGAATTACGATTTCTTCTCCAGCATCTTTGAGTATTTAATTAAGGACTATAATACCGCTGGAGGTGGAAAATATGCGGAGTATTACACGCCTCATGCCATAGCAACGATTATGGCTCGTCTGTTAGTGGGGGATAATGCTGATTTGCATAGCATGGAATGTTATGACCCCTCGGCAGGAACAGGTACGCTTCTGATGGCACTTAGTCATCAAATAGGAGAAGAACGCTGTACCATCTTTTCGCAAGATATTTCCCAGCGAAGCAACAAAATGTTGAAACTTAATCTGCTGCTTAACGGACTTGTGTCTTCGCTTGATAATGCCATTCAAGGCGACACGCTTGTAAGCCCTTATCACAAGAGCGATGACCGACAGCAGTTGCGCCAGTTTGATTTCGTGGTGAGCAATCCTCCTTTCAAGATGGACTTCTCGGACACTCGCGAGAAGATAGCCGCCATGCCAGCCCGTTTTTGGGCTGGAGTCCCCAATGTACCCGCCAAAAAGAAAGAATCTATGGCTATATATACCTGTTTTATTCAGCACGTTATTAATTCACTGAAAAAGACAGGCAAAGGTGCAATTGTCATTCCGACAGGTTTTATCACGGCTAAAAGTGGTATTGAGAATAAAATTCTTCATAAAATTGTAGATGACAAAGTGGTGTTCGGCTGTGTTTCCATGCCAAGCAACGTGTTTGCCAATACAGGTACGAATGTCAGTGTGCTGTTCTTTGATAAGTCTGCAACCACTGACAAAGTAATCTTGATTGATGCCAGCAAATTGGGCGAGGAATATAAAGATGCTAACGGATTGAAAAAGGTGCGTCTGAATGATGACGAGATAGAAAAGATTGTCGGCACATTCCAGCGCAAGGAGGCAGTGGAGGATTTTTCCGTAGCTGTTTCTTACGATGAGATAAAGGAAAAAGGATATTCTCTTTCTGCCGGACAATATTTCGACATCAAGATAGATTATGTAGATATAACGGAAGAAGAGTTTAACAACCGTATGGCAAATTATAAACAAACACTCTCCGAGCAATTTAAAGAAAGCCATCGGTTGGAAGAGGAAATTATGAAGCAGTTGGATGCTTTGCAGTTCAACGAAAATGTAGGAAGCAATGAGTAACGAAATACAGTTTTTGTTATACAATCTTCCCGATAAAGAGGGAAGAGTACAGGTGGTTATAAAAGACGAAACCATTTGGTGTACGCAAAAGGCTATGGCAGAGCTTTTTGGTATTGACAAATCAGGTATTAGCCGCCACATAGCCAATATATTTAGAGAGGAAGAATTACAGCAAGACACGACAGTTGCAAAAATTGCAACCGTCGTAAATCGAGGCATAAGAGGCGAGGTTGAAGAGCTGGTTGATTTCTATAATCTTGATATGATTATTGCTGTTGGCTACCGTGTATCTTCTCCAAAGGCTACCAAGTTCCGTCAGTGGGCTACCAAGATTCTTAATGAGTATATCAAGAAAGGCTTTGTGCTTGACGATGAACGCTTAAAACAGGGAACGGAAGTATTCGGAAAAGACTATTTCCGTGAATTGTTGGAAAGGGTACGTTCCATCCGTGCCAGTGAACGGCGTATTTGGCAACAGATTACCGATATATATGCAGAGTGCAGTATTGACTATGACAAGAACTCGCCTACCACACACGATTTCTATGCCATGATACAGAATCGTTTTCATTATGCCATTACCGGGCAAACGGCAGCAGAAATCATCTACACTAAGGCTGACCATACCCATGAACACATGGGGCTGACTACATGGAAGAATGCTCCCGATGGGCGTATCTTGAAATCGGATGTGTCAATAGCCAAGAACTATTTGCAAGAGAATGAAATCCGGCGGTTGGAACGTGCTGTAACGGGATATTTCGATTATATCGAAGACCTCATAGAGCGTGAAAACACGTTCAATATGGAGCAATTTGCAGCCAGTATCAACGAGTTCTTGACCTTCCGCAAATATCAGATATTGCCGGATAAAGGACGAATATCTGCGGCACAAGCCAAGACAAAGGCAGAAAGCGAATACGATATTTTTAATAAAACTCAACGGATTGATTCTGACTTCGACAAAGAAGTTAGGGGAATGTTGGGTGAAAAGTAATAAGATGAAGTGATGGAATTGAAAAAATATAAATTGGGAGAAATACTTGATGTTACAAGAGGGGCAAGTCTCAGTGGCGAGTTTTACGCCACTGAGGGAAAATACATCCGTTTGACTTGCGGCAACTTTGACTATCAGAACAATTGTTTTAAAGAAAACAAGTCAAAAGATAATCTCTACTACATCGGTGATTTCAAACCTGAATTTTTAATGGAAGAGGGGGATATTATTACCCCTCTGACCGAACAGGCTATTGGTTTGCTTGGCTCTACCGCCATTATCCCCGAAAGCGGTAAATATATTCAAAGTCAAGATGTGGCAAAGATTATTTGTAAAGAAGAACTGTTAGACAAGGATTTCGTTTTCTATCTCATATCTTCTACTTTAGTCAAACAACAATTAAGTGCTGCTGCCCAACAAACAAAAATTCGTCATACTTCGCCTGATAAAATCAGGGATTGTACCGTGTGGATTCCTGAATTAACTGAGCAGAAACGTATTGGCAAGCTGCTTCGTAGTCTCGATCGTAAGATTGAACTTAATCGAGCGATAAATCAGAATTTAGAGGCGATGGCAAAACAGCTTTATGATTATTGGTTTGTGCAATTTGACTTTCCTTCCTCGAAACTAAACGATATTGATAATCAGACGCTTTACTATACCATGGTACAAATATGGTAATTTTATGAAGGGTATTTCTGATACCATGCAATAGAGAACTTGAGGTATTTATTTGCCCATAAAGATACCTATAGGACTACTCCCTTCTGAAAATTTACAAATAATTAACTGTTCATCTTTTATCTTTCACTTGTTTGCACTGACTTGGCATTGATTTCACTTGTTCATATTTTGTTTTCATGACACTCTCCATTCCGATTGAATGGCGCTGATGGCACTACTATTTGTCTTTCGATAGTTATGGATTTGCTTCGTATTTTTGCGTTGAGTGATAAACAACGATAACTATGAAGCAGAATAAATACAGCATCCGACCAGCGATAATTGAAGCTCTCATCATACTTACAACCTCCATGCTAACTTTGTTGCTGAGAGAAGTGCTGGGCATGATGACATACATCATACCGATTACCCTACTTGTAGTCTTTATCCTATTGAAGGTTTTCTATCGCAAAGGAACTTCTTGGATTCATCGACATGCAACTTCTAAAGAAAGTGTAGCCAACCTTTCTACAAAAAGCGAGCAGTCCGAACATCCATTGGGTAAAGCTGAAGTACAGAAGAAACGCATGGAACTGTTCCACCACGAATTTCAGTTGGAGCAGCAATCCTACTTGCTTCGAAAGGAAAAAGAGAATGACCTGAAGCTGGCAGCCCTCCTTAAATACACCCGTGATACATTTAAGCGGCTGGACTTCGATGAAATTGAAATCTTCCAGATCTGTGAGTGTGTACGCTACTTTGTGACCAATCAGCAGGTATTGAATCAAACAGAGGTGCACATCAAAAGGCGGATGAACGTAACACAAATAGCACTCAAGAACTTCGCCTGGAACATCGCTTTCCAGTACAATATCAGTGGCGACCTTACTGCCAGATTTGTCATTGCCACCTTTAACGAATGGTTCAGCAATACTTCATTCGCTACAGTGCGGAAGAACCTACGCACCACGACCGGAAGGCATGTCATTGAGATTGACGAAAACATTCTGTGATTTTGCAGTGAAAAGAAAAAATGATTCTCCAAGGTTCAGTACCTATCATCCGGTGCATAGCGGAAAGAAGTCGAAATGTGGTTCTTCCCGTTTTTTTATGCTGATGCAACTGCAATTTTCGATAGATATAAATACTTTACTTTAGGTTAGCACATATATAAAGCTAACCCACGTAAACTAAACTGTTTTTTGCAGACGGCGTTGTCCCAGCCAACGGCTTTATTTTTCTTTTCACTGCAAAAAGCTCTTTTACAGCATTCTTGCGTTTCCAAAACCAAAATGGACATTTTAAAGTGACTATTTCACGTGAAAATTTCACTCTACGAAAAATATGATTATCTTTGCAAGTGACAAGGCTTTGTCCTTTATACAAATAAACAACAAATCAGCATCCTCATTTAATAGAAGCACTATGATACTCCGCCTGATTTTGAAGAACTTTCTTTCGTTCGATGACGAAGCTCAGTTCGATATGTTTCCGAACATGAAACGTACCCAGCTGGCTGGGCATGTCTATACAGACCTTTGTGATGTACCTCTGCTGAAGCAGGCGGCCATCTACGGCTCCAACGGTGCCGGAAAGTCCAACGTGGTCAAAGCCATGGAATTTCTGCGTGCCTTTGCGTTGGACAAGGACTTTGCCAAGAACTTGGAACTTGGCAAGTTCTTCTATCTGCTGAAGAAAGATGCAGGCAAAGAGCCTATTTCATTGGCTGTGGAATTTGAGATACAGCAGCATTTCTTCTTTTACGAAGTGGAACTGACCGAAACCTTTGTAGCCAAGGAAGGGTTGTATGAGTCGTTCCCGAAAGAAGGAAAGCTGGACTTGATTTACGAGCGTAAGCAGGAGGAGGTGGAATTTGCACAAGCAGCGGATGAAGCCATTGCGGAAGCAACCCGGAAAATGCTGGAAAAGAATCCGCTCGCATCGCTGATGGCACTGAACCGGGAGTTCCCGATTATTGCGGACACCCGTTGTGCATTGGCTGCTCAATGGTTCAACGAACAGCTGGAAATCATCGGTGTACACACTTTTCTGCCAACCTTGATTGATTTGCTGCGTGACAATCAGCCCATGATGGAGTTTGTCCGTCAGCTGGTCAGCAGCCTGGAAGTGGGTGTCAACGACATGACCTTGCAGGAAACGGATTTTGACAGTTGGGCAAAACAGCACATTGCCATCGCCCAAAACCTGCCGGGTGATTTGGATAAGGTGAAATCGCTTTCGCTGAATGCCAACACCACTCCGGTGCTGTCCATCAATGTAGAGAATGGCGTGCGCAAGGTCTATCAGCTGATATTCGACAACATCGGCAAGGGTGGATTTGTGGGCAGTCTGGACACCAGCATGCAGTCGGACGGAACGCTGCGTGCCTTGACGCTGCTTCCGGCACTCTACTATGCCTGCAAGCAGGGCAAGACGGTAGTGGTAGATGAAATCAACTGCTGCCTGAGTCCCACTATGGTAAAAGGCATTGTGGAATACTTTGCAAAGACAGCCGACACCAACGGCCAGCTCATCTTTACCACTCATGACAACCAGTTGCTCGATGAGCGCGACATTCTCCGCTCGGATGAAATCTGGTTTGTGGATAAGCGTGAAGGAGCTTCAGTGCTCTATTCGCACAATGATTTCAAGGAGCACCACACCATTTCTCCCTTCCGAGGGTATAACGAAGGACGCTACGGAGCCATACGGTTTGTTAATTTGCTGAAGGACTATGCCAACTGATCGGAAACTCACTTACGGAAGAAGGACAAGGGAACTGGATCTTCAACCTCAGTCGCCATCGTTGGCCGAAGTACCGGCTCAGCCAAGTGAAGCCGGAGCGATGCCTGTTCGTACTTTAAAAGGGTATGAAAAGACAGATGGTACGCTTTCCTATAGCATTGTCTGTGTCATCTCAGGCGGTGAACGTAAGGAAAAGGATTTCCTGCGTGAACTGATCCGTCAAAAGGAACTCCGTTCGCTGAGAGTGGCTTTTGTTTCCAAGGAGGGACAAGGGCTGCAACCTTACCAGATGCAAGCGATATGGTCTGCCATCCGGCAGTCAGGAGAAGTTGCACTTGCCAACCAGCATTATCAGCTGGACGATATGGATAAGGTATTCCTGCTGAGTGATGTGGATGAGTTCTACGACCAGCTTGTCAAGATAAGCAACGAATCTGATGATCAGGAAGCAGCACAATGGATTGTCAGCAATCCCTGCTTCGAAATCTGGCTTTACTACTGCTTTAAGAATGACCCGGAAACCGATTTGGCAAGTCTCAAGTCATTCGATGCAGCCAAGCGCAGCCAGGAGATGAAGCATTTGGGAAATATGCTTGTTCCCGGTGGGCTGAATCCGCTGCGGGCATTCGAGCAAATGGCTGAAGGCATCGCACACAGCCGGGAACATTATGCCGAGGACGAACAGCGCATCCCTTTGCTGTATGCTACACAGATGCACGAAATGGCTCAGTATCTCATTGACACGATGAACCGTACTGCCAATGAATACAATGAGTTTATTCAGAGGAAACAGGCATGGCGTGAAAAGATGAAGAGGTAAGATTTTAAAGCCCAACGAATATAACGATAATAAGGAAAATCGTAATAATCTGCCTATATTAAGCGTGTTATTACGATTTTTTTCCTTTGCAAAGGTAATAGTTCCATTTAAATCTTTTAGGTATGAAACATTGTGATTTATCCATCCATTAGATTATTGCATTTACCAACAAGTAATCTTACTTAAAGCCTGTAAAATAAATAAGAGATAAAAACAAGTCGCTTAATGGAATTTTCATCCTTCAACGTTTCATAGATTTGTTTATCTACCTTTGCCAATTTGTTTGGCAAGATAACTGGATACCAAAATAGAACAAGCGAAAATCAATGTTTCCATATATAATATTACTACAATCATTTCACTGTCTGACATCTCGTCATGTGAAAGCGGCAGACTATTATCTGTAAAAAACATAGAATCTACGAAAGATGTACTTACCAAGACAAGAGTGATGCTTACCATGTGCGCAATCCATTGGTAAAATGCAAACAAAAGCCAATGGGTTTTCTCAGTTGACAGTTGCCATGCGATTATACCACCCAAAGAATTTAATCCTAAAGAAGTTATATATGCAATTGTATATCCTATCAGGTTTTCAAAGTTGCTGTCTCTTAACATTGGCCAACCTAATACCATCACAAACACAGGAAAAAAGGAACACAATGCTATAATCGTTTCAAACTTCAGATATCGTTTATCAGCCAGTTTCATGACTTAAATATTCTATTCTTTATTAATTGCCCTAAAAGTCAAAGTATTATATAACCGGAATAGTAGATTTGTTTTCGTCTATCTGCTTTCCGTCCAGATCGAACAAACTATACAATCTTTTTACTTCAGATATTATCATTTCAGCCAATGAATCCCATGATTTAAGAGATGTGCTGTCATACCGTTTACAGTAATGAACGCTATTATTTCTTTTATCTATATAGAGTTTAGATCCATCCCATGAATATCCTCCAATGAAAAACATATCTGAAGTAGCATTGCGAGGTTTTTCCTCTAATGCATCTCTAAGATTAAAAGGTTGTCTAGTCGCATCCATCGAAGTGCGGATATAATTTTTTCTTTTTCCGAACAGACAGAGTTCATCCACAAGGACATTCATTCCGTTAGAAATATTCTGTAAGAAATAACGATATTCTGGAGGTATAGTTGTATCCAGCAATGTTTCAAGTTCTGCAGTTTCTTGTTCTGAAAGGCAAGGATATACAGAATTTAGCCATGCTTCCGATGCAATGTGAGACGCATTACCAATCAAAAAGGCTCCTGTGGTTTCTATTTTTCTTGTTCCGAGATGTCTATATCGCATCATTAACTTGTCGAATATAACTTTATCAATCATATGCTATACCATAACTTTATCTTTTCCTACAAAGGTAGTGAAAAGCCATGACTATCCACTCAATGCGGGTAGATTATTACTACTGTCACATCGAATTGCAATTTATACCCCTATTGAGTTTTCTTGTATTTAATCCCAACTCTGCCATAAACTCTCTTTCCACCATTTGAACCAACAGACATGTGAAACACTATGTATTTTTCCCAATAGTTCGCTTTCACGAAAAGCTGTTTTTCTTTTCACTGCAAAAAATCTTCATCTGCAGGGTTGCCAAAGAAATTGCTTACGTGAGGGAAAACACACCTCAGAACATAGACAGCATAAAGTCGTACCCCACCTCTTTGTCGGGTACGACTTTTTTTGCCATCAGCTATCTTGAAGATTATGAAAATTATTCAAGAGAGGAGTAGAAAGAGGCAACATCACCATCCTTCATTATAGAAGAAATCTGTTTATTTTTCTCTGCTATGGTTTTTAACTGTGTTTTTTCTTCTAAAGTCCAGTTCTTTATTTTTTTAAGTTTGGAAATTATAGAATGAGTTTGTTTAAAACTGTTGCTATTCTCCAAATCCATAATAAGTTTCTCTTTTTCTTTATCTTCCTGATTGTCTGGCTGCCCATTACGGCTTATCTGTTCTTGCTTATCTTGGTAATGAATAGACATCAATTTTTCATTTGATGCGGTTGTATCAATAATGGTTTTGACTAATATATCCAATTCTGATCCTTCTGTATAGTCTGCTGGAGTATAATATTTTATGCGCTTATCCTCCATCATTTTATAGACTTTTCGTTTATCTTTTGTTTCCGGATTATAAACTCCAATAGAATGACCTGAATAAGAATTAATGAGTTTCATACAAGGAATATCCGTATCACTATCACCTATATAAACCATATTTCTGAAAGGAATACGAATGTCCTCTGGCTTAAAATAGTCATTGACGCCTGAATCGTTCACATCTAAAGTCCCTTTTTCTATTCTAAAAAGGAATTGAGTCTTACTCGTATAATTAATAACTTGTGCTGGCCATTGAGCAACACCATCTTTATCATAATAGAAGGAACTGGCATAAATCTTTTCAAATTCATTAGCGACTTTTGTACCTTCTATCATTTCCTTAAGACCTGATGAAATGATATAATGCTCTACAATAACTCCTTTATCTACGCCATATTCTCTAATACGCTTAAACCATGTCTCAACACCAGGGAATAATTGTACTTTAGCCCCATAATCCATTAATGCCTTTTTAGTAAATAAGACTTTTCCATGCGCTTTCCGGATCATGGTAAACATGTAAGCCAAATTTTGATCCATGTCGTTCTCTTCAGCCAACCCATTTGACTCTTTCCAAAAAGATTCGACTTCATCCCCAACAGATTGAATATAGCCTTGCGCTTGCATGTCATCTGGTGATAATGTCTTATCAAAATCATAACATATCGCAACAACAGGTTTACTTTCTTTTGATTTTCTAATAAATTCCTTACTCATATTACATAATAAAAAAATGAGGCATAATTACAATCAATCATACCTCATTTATAATTTATCAGTTCAGTAATTCCTTACTTTACAATTTTAAATAACTTATTTGACTTCCTCAAAGTCAGCATCCTGTACATTGTCATTGTTCTTGCTTGAACCCTGACCTGCATTGTTATTTGCCTGACCTGCGTTAGGACCAGCCTGAGCACCACCTGTCTGATCGTACATTTCAGCACTTGCGGCCTGGAATGCAGCCTGAAGTTCTGCGCTTGCAGCATCGATACCAGCCAAATCCTGAGCCTTGTGAGCGTCTTTCAGTTTCTGAAGAGCAGCTTCGATAGGAGCTTTCTTGTCAGCCGGAATCTTATCGCCAAGGTCTTTCAACTGATTTTCTGTAGAGAAGATCAAGCTGTCTGCCTGGTTCAACTTGTCGATGCGTTCCTTTTCTTTCTTATCAGCTTCTGCATTAGCTTCAGCTTCAGCTTTCATACGGTCGATTTCTTCCTTGCTCAAACCAGATGAAGCTTCGATACGGATAGCTTGTTCCTTACCTGTAGCCTTATCCTTAGCAGAAACCTTCAAGATACCGTTGGCATCGATATCGAAAGTTACTTCAATCTGAGGTACACCACGACGAGCCGGAGCGATACCTGTCAGGTTAAACTGACCGATTGACTTGTTCTGAGCAGCCATCGGACGTTCACCCTGCAATACGTGGATGGTAACTTCTGTCTGGTTATCAGCTGCAGTAGAGAACACTTCGCTCTTCTTGCACGGAATGGTTGTGTTGGCATCAATCAACTTGGTCATTACACCACCCATTGTTTCGATACCCAGTGTCAACGGAGTGACATCCAGCAATACGATGTTACCTACACCAGCTTCCTTGTTCAATACGGCACCCTGGATACAAGCACCTACGGCTACTACTTCGTCCGGATTTACACCCTTAGAAGGAACTTTACCGAAGAAGTCTTCTACCAGTTTCTGTACAGCAGGGATACGTGAAGAACCACCTACCAGGATTACTTCGTCGATATCAGAGTTGCTCAAACCTGCATCGCTCATTGCTTTCTTACAAGGTTCAAGACAAGCCTGAATCAAGTTGTGAGCAAGCTGTTCGAATTTAGCACGAGTTAAAGTCTTAACCAAGTGTTTAGGCACACCAGCTACCGGCATGATGTAAGGCAAGTTGATTTCAGTAGAAGTTGAAGAAGACAATTCAATTTTTGCCTTTTCAGCAGCTTCCTTCAAACGTTGCATAGCCATCGGGTCAGTAGTCAGGTCAGCACCTTCGTCGTTCTTGAATTCCTGAACCAACCAGTCGATGATAACCTGGTCGAAGTCATCACCACCCAGGTGAGTATCACCGTTAGTTGACAATACTTCGAATACACCACCACCGAATTCCAGGATAGAGATATCGAATGTACCACCACCAAGGTCGAATACGGCTACCTTCATATCTTTGTTAGCCTTGTCTACACCGTAAGCCAATGCAGCTGCAGTCGGTTCGTTCACGATACGTTTCACATCCAAACCTGCAATCTGACCAGCTTCCTTCGTAGCCTGACGCTGAGAGTCAGAGAAGTATGCCGGAACGGTGATGACAGCTTCTGTTACTTCCTGTCCCAAATAATCTTCAGCAGTTTTCTTCATCTTCTGCAGAATCATTGCAGAGATTTCCTGCGGAGTGTACAGACGTCCGTCGATGTCTACACGCGGAGTGTTGTTGTCACCCTTTACTACTGAATAAGGTACACGAGAAATTTCTTTCTGAACCTGATCGTAAGTTTCACCCATGAAACGTTTGATAGAATATACTGTACGTTTCGGGTTTGTGATAGCCTGACGTTTAGCAGGGTCACCTACCTTACGTTCGCCGCCGTCTACGAAACCTACTACTGAAGGAGTGGTACGTTTACCTTCGCTGTTGGCAATTACCACCGGTTCGTTACCTTCAAATACTGCAACACATGAGTTTGTTGTTCCTAAGTCAATACCAATAATCTTTCCCATAATTGTATCTATTTTTATTATTTTCTAATTTGGTTTATTCTGTAACGCCGAAACGTTACGCCCTTTAAAAGACAAATGCCATGCCAGAACACAAAAAAGCCCGTGCCAGCATTTTTTTCTGACACGGACTGCCATTTTGGCTGTTTTATGTGACATTCTTGTCTCACACATTCAGGTGAGACTGACAAAATCAGAGGAACTCACCCCAGAAAGGAGCTGACAAAAGAGGTTCTGTCAGGAAAGGAATCTGGAAGAACAACACAATTCCTATGGCCAGGGCAATCATCCACAACAATACCAGCACTACTTTCGTAGAGGTGCCCATGGGCTTCCAGCTACCGAACGACTGCATGACGGCCTGAATCAGTCCGGCTACCGGGATACCGACAATCAGCAGACCACATACGGTGAGCCCGACAATCATTCCCGGCATGGTGCACACACCACCCCAGTCTACCCAAGGCAATATATTATAGAAGAAGGCAGGCAGACTGACGATGACTCCCGTGGCGGCCATCAGCAGGGCAAACAAGACGATGAGTCCTACCAGTAGGAAAGGAGCGCAGCATATCAGCAACAACACCAGGCAAAGTTTCAGCAGGAAACCGACCACGGCTACCACCCCATTGCCAAACTTATGCAAGGCAGAGCGGGGCTGTTCTGAATGAACATATTCGTTCACCTTTTCAAAACCGTCGGTCACTGTCCGGCCGATGTTTTCCACATTGATGGGTTCTCCGCGCATCTGCAACTTTTCCGTAGCCGTATGTGCCAGCGGGATGATAATCCATGCCAACAGATAAGCCAGAATCAAACCATGAATAAAAAATCCGGCCAAAATAAAGACGATGCGGGTCCAAGTCACATCCCAGCCGAAATAAGCTGCAATGCCCGATACCACTCCACCCAGAATACGGTCGTCCGGATTACGGAACAAGCGGCGGCGAGTTTCCGTCGATTCGCTATCGAAAGTCTTGCTGTTCGATGCAGACGGGTTACCGTCTTCTTCGCCATTCAGTTCCTCCGGCTTTCCCATACGGGCAATTACCTCTTCCACCTCTTTAATAGTAATCACCTGTAGTCCGCCACGCAATGCCTCATCAAACAGTTCGGCAATACGGGATTCTATGTCGCGCACAATCTCTTCCGCTCCTTCATCCTTACGGAAATGGTAGCGGAGGTTGTTCAAATAATTATCCAGCAGGATATAGGCATCTTCATCAATATGATATACGGTGCCACCTAAATTTACAGTCAGTGTCTTTTTCATGTCATGTGATTTTTAAATGTTTTGTCTTAAATGATTCACCGTGTCGGAAAGTCCGTCCCAAGCACTTTCCAGTTCTTTCAGAAATTCCTCCCCTTCCGGAGTCAGTCCATAATACTTGCGGGGCGGTCCTTGCGTGGACTCCACCCACTCGTACGACAGGAGTCCGTCGTTCTTCAGGCGGGTCAGCAACGGATAAAGCGTGCCTTCCACCACAATCAGCCGGGCCTCTTTCAGCTTCTGGATAATGTCGGAAGAATAGGCAGACTCCCGGTGCAACAGCAACAGAATGCAATACTCCAGCATTCCCTTGCGCATCTGCGATTTTACATTGTCTACATTCATTTCATCTCATTTATCTTGTATGACACAAATATAGGTTTTATATTGATACTATGTATTACAAGGTATTATAATTTCAAAACTTTTAACAAGTTTATGTTTCGATAAAAACCATACATACAAAAGATAAACTACTTTTGCAGAAAACACATTATAATAAGGAAACGCCTATGTTTACGATTAAAAAAGCTACTCTTGCAGACATTGAAGTCATCCGGACGCTGGCGGCACAGACCTTTCCCGCTACCTACCAGCATATTCTGACTCCGGAACAGATTGATTACATGATGGACTGGATGTATTCCAGCGAGAGCCTGAGAAACCAGATGGAGAAAGAGCATCACATTTACTACATCGCTTACGAAGAATGTGAGCCTGCGGGCTATGTGTCCATCCAGCAGGAGGATACGGATTTGTTTCACTTGCAGAAGATTTACGTACTCCCCTACTTCCAAAAATACAAACTCGGACGGCAACTGTTCCAGCAGGCTATAAAGGGCATCAAGGAACTTCATCCGGAACCTTGCCGCATGGAACTGAATGTGAACCGGCAGAATCCGGCACTTGGATTCTATGAGCACATGGGCATGAAGAAGGTTCGCGAAGGGGACTTCCCCATCGGCAACGGATATTACATGAACGATTACATCATGGGCATGGACATCTAAGGCTCCCCGCCGCCGTTTTCATCTCTTTGCTTTGCGGACGGGGGATTCCTTCTACAGCTTGCAAAACAAAGAAATGAAAAACGGCACGGACATGTCGACCAGCAGTCCATGGAAGATGGCAAGGGGCACCATTTCCTTTCCAGACACACGGATAATGGAGGGAAGGGCTACATCGACCGAGGTTACTCCGGCCACCGAAATAGGGGCCAGCTTCCCGAAGTATTTGCAGATGAAAGGAGCTCCCACCAGTGCCACCAGTTCGCGGATGACATTCGTCAGAAGTGCAATCGTGGCCAGTTCCGTAGCTAACTGTGCACCAAGGTCGGGGGTTTTGAGTTCCATAATCAAAATAGACGAAAGCGAATAATATCCCAGTCCGCTGCCCACGGCCAGACAGTCGAACACACTCCAGCGAGTCAGCAGCACACTGACCAATGCCGAAAACAACAGGGTTCCTCCGATGGTGGCCAGCGGTATCAGCAGCATCTTGGGACGGAAACCACGAAGCAGTTCCTTGAAATCCTCTCCCCCGCCAATGCTGACGCCTACCTGAAACATCAGGGCATACAGAATATACATGGACAAGTGGTGCGTATCTCCCAACTCCCATCCGGAAAAGTTCCACACGTAGCCTAACACACAGCCTACAAAGAACATGGACAATACCAGCAAACTTCCTTTCATTTTTCACCTCCTTCCTTAAAGAACAACAGATATACCACGCGTGCCAGCAACACACTTCCCGTAATGCCGGCCACACTGAGCAACAGTGCCTGTCCGCCGAAAGACCCTAAGTTTCCTACAATCAACGGATTGTAACCCACGGAAAGTCCTAACACGAACAGCATCAGACAAATGGTACACGAGATAGTCAGATTCACTTTTTTCAAAAAAGCACACATACGAAGGCTATATCCTGCCAGAATACCTGCCAGGACAATCAATAAAATAATCCACATAACAAAATTGAGAGTAAAAGTTTATAAGAAAGATTTCACACCACGTCAGGAAGACGCAACTTCCCGTGTCTTACAAACTTTCATGAAGAAATCCGCTGAACCAATGCGCACGGGCATGACATCTCCGGTAAAGCGCCGTACTGACCTTTATCCGAACTACCTTATGTTGCCTGCACATGTTCATACGCTGTATATTATATTCTAAATCTTTGTAAGTTCTAACCCTAGTCTATTTTTGTGAAAACGTAAAATATGTTTTTACGTTTTCCTGCCCGGAAACCTATGTTTCACTTTGCGGAACCGTACGTTTCCCGGTCGGAAACCCTACGTTTCTCACATAAGAAACCTACAAAAGTTCCTGAAAAAGCTACATCTTCTTCAGGACGTTTTTACTTTATCTGCTTCCCAATTGCGCTGCAAAGATAGCTCAAATCAAATTAATATGCAATTAATATGCAGAATTTATCACAAAGGGCCATCGGAAATACTTCCCGACAGCCCTTCACATCAAGAAAAAGTTGTTTTAACGACGCCCCGTGACTTGCAGATATTCTCTTTTTTTCAATTCATAATCCGTATAGCTTTCCACATACTTGTCACGACTCTGCTGATACAAAGTCTGTGCATCAAGCAAATCGCTCATCGTGCAGGTGCCTGCCTTGTAATAATCGGTATTCAGGCGGAGATTCTCGGTGGACTGCTCAATGGACAGACGGGCAATCTTCATCTGCTCGTATGCCTCGTTCACCCCGTTCCAGGCATTCTTCATGCGGATAACCAGCAATTCTCCCTGGTCGGCCAACTGGTTTTCCGTGTTCTTCACCTGAAGCTTTTCTTTCTTAATGGCATGGCTTCCTCCCCACCATCCGGTCAGGGGAACGGTCACCGTAGCAAATCCCACCCAAAAACGCTGGTCTTCCGGCAAGAAGTTATGGTATACATAGCCTCCGCCAATGGCCACCGTAGGCAGGTTCTTCCCTACCGCCATCTTGTATTGCAAGCGGCTGGCCTTCACATTCTGCTGTAGCAAAGCATATTCACTGGTGAGTCCCAATGCCGATTCCGGATCGCAGTAAAGGCTGTCGGGGCGTGCAGGCAGCTGGGTATCCACCGCAAAGGCCACGTCAAGGGTATCGGATGAAAGTCCGGTGTACTGTGCCAGCATATTCTGGGATACCGACAAGGCATTTTCCACCTGCAAACGAGTACTCTTTGTTTCATTCTGCCGCAATTGTACCTGAAGCAAATCGTTCCGCGTCACGATTCCAGCCTGTACCGAAGCTTCCACATCACTCAGGATGCGTGCCAGTTGGGCTTCGACCTTGGACAAGGTTTTCAGCTTTTCTTTCAGTATCACTACCCGCCAGAAATATTGTTCCGTAGTGAGGCATACTTCATTGTCGGATAAGTTCCGTTGCAGGCGTTTCACTTCCACTCCCACCTTGGCCAGCTGGTTTCCGTTCACAATCTGTCCGCCGGTGAACAACGGCAGGGAGGCACCGACTCCCCCTGCTATTCCGTTCTTCAGCATGGACATATTCATGTCCGGTCCCAAACTCATCTGCATCAATCCTTTATCAGCCATGAAACCGGTTCCAGCCGCGCTCACGCTCGGAAAATAATTGGTAAATGCCTTTTTCTTGTCCTGCTTGGCCATTTCCAGTTCATTGTTTGCATTCTTCATTCGCACATTGTTTGTCAAGGCAGCCTGAATGCATTCATCCAGCGTATAGGCTTTCTGTCCGAAAGCCCCATTCATGCACGCCCCACCTATCAATAGAAAAGCTATTATTCTGTTTCGATTCGTTTTCATAATGATTCTTCTTTTGATTGATTCCTAATCACCTCATCAGGCTTTCTCCAATGCTTCCAGCTGGGCACGTCTCCGGCTGCTTCCCCTGAAAATCACCAGGTAAGCTACCGGAAGCACCGTCAAGAGGAAGAGCATGGTAATCAGCGTACCGTAACAAATCACCGTACCCATCGGCATCCAGAGTCCGCTCTTGCCCAATATCATCGGGATGACTCCCATGGAGGCAGCGGCCGAAGTCAGGAAGATGGGTCGCATACGTCGGCGGGCAGAATGATAAATGGCATCACGCACGCATAGTTTCTCTGTTTCACGCAATTCCTCGGCATAGTCAATCATGATAATGCCGTTACGCACGATAATTCCCATCAGGCTGATAATACCCAGTGTACAAGTCATACCGAAATCCACTCCTTGTATCAGTACGCCCACTGCCGTACCGAACACACACAGCGTCATGCTGGCAAAAATCAGCAGAGCAATGCTAATACGCTTGAAATGAGCCAGCAAGATGAAGAAAATGATGAAAGCTGCAATGGCCAGAGCTGCCATAATAGGCGGAAGGTTTTCATTATCCTGCTCGTCGTCACCTCCGTAAGCCAGCGTCACTTTATCCGGCAGAGGGATGGCTGCCACTTTTTCTTTTATCACACTCGTCAGGGCGGTCACGTTCACGTCACGGCGCACATCGGCCATGACCGTAATGGTATAGATACCGTTCCGGCGTACCAGCTGTCCGTCTTTGACGGAAGGTACCACTTCTGCCACTTGCCGCAAGGGAACCTGCGTACCGCCCAATACCGGAATCAGTTCGTTTTCCAGATCGGAGAAACCGGCACAATCTGCCCTCTCGCTTTTCAATGTCACGGGGATGTCATAATCGCCTTCCCACACACTGGCCACCTTTATACCGTCGCCATAGCGCATGGCCAGCGTGCTTTCCAGCTGCACATTCTGTATGCCCAGACGAGAAGCCTCATCTTCTTTCAGCACCACTTTGGCCGAAGTCTGCGGTTCACTGAAGTTGGTCTGTGCCAACCGTATTTCCGGCATCTGGCGCAACATGCTCAGGTATTTCCCGGCCACGGTTTTCAATGAATCCAGATTCTCTCCACTCAGACGGAGTTCTATCGGATAGACCGCCTGACTGAAACTGATTTGCTTGAACCTTACCCGCACATCGGGAAAAGCATCGGTATAACGCGGAGCATATTCATCCAACAGTTCCACAGTTTCCTTATTCCCTTTCGTGTTCACAATCAGTTGGGCGTAGTTCGTTCCTCCTAATTGCGGAGCGTATGCCGTATGGAAACGAGGGGAAGAACAACCGATAAATGAAGTGACGGAAGTCACCCGCGGGTCTTTACGGAACACATGCTCCATAGTATCGGCAGCCCAGGCCGTTTTTTCTACAGCCGAGCCCGTAGGCTGATAGATTTCTACGGCAAACTGGTTACGGTCGGCCACCGGCATCAGCTTTTGCGGCAGTTTTCCCATCAGGAAGATACCCACCAGCACGGAAACGATTCCTCCCAGCAGAGTAACATACGGATGGGCAAAACATTTGTCAAGCAACTTATTATAATAGGTTTGCAGGAGTTCCATGAACGAGAATCCTTTTTTATGCGAAGGTATCGGCTTACGGATGAACCAGAACTGCATGAACGGTACCAGCAGCATGGCTACCAGCAAAGAGATGCCCAGAATCAGCGTAATGGACCAGGGGAAACTCAGCAGGAAGTCGTGTATCATGCCTGGAATCACAATCAGGAAGGGGAAGAATGTGATACTGATGGCCAGTGTAGCTGAGAATATGGACTTGAAGAAATGTGTGGCACTGAAGATAGACGCATGCCAGCGCGACATTCCCTCTCCGATTTTCTCCAGATAACTGTCGATGATGACAATGGAGTTGTCCACAATCATTCCCAGCGTCACAATCAAGGCAGCCAGCGTCACGGTATTCAACTCAATGCCAAAGGCATAGAAAAGTCCCAGTGAGATAAAAATGGTAACCGGAATGGTGGAAGCAGCTACCAGTGCCACTCGCAACGGTAAAAGCAGCATCACCACAATCACTACGGCCACGATGGCAATCACCAGCTCACGCAAGAAAGCATTGACACTGTCGCCCACCACCTGTGCCTGATCGGTGATGCGGAACATATTGACCTCCGACGGAAGCTCTGTCTTAAACTCTTCCAGCACACGGTCGATGTCATTTCCCATCTGTACGATGTTCTTTCCTTTCTTCATTTCCACACTCAGCAGGATACATTTCGTCCCGTTGTTCTTGATGTAACTGTCGGCATGAGGATATTCCTTAACCACACAAGCCACATCCTGCAGGCGCACCACATTGCCCGACGGGTCGCTGTACACAATCTGCTGCTGCACGTCGTACAGCGTATTGAATGTCTTCTCCACATGCACCGGCAATACATACTGAGGGGTCTGTATGCGTCCGCCTGTGGTCACGAATCCCTTGGCAAACAGCTGTCCGGCAATCAACTGCTCATTCAGTCCATAATGCGAGAGCCGTTCCGGATCCAGGTAGATGGAAATCTGTTCGGCCCTTTCTCCACTCACGGTGAGTCGTCCCACACTGCTGATGCGACGCAAACGGTTCTTCAGCTCATCCATATAATCGGACAGTTCCCGATACGTCTTGTCCTTGCTTTCCATGGTAATCAGCAACGCCGATGTGTCGCCAAAATCATCCATCACCTGTATGGCAAGTACATTCGGCGGAAGCTGCGACTTGAAGGTGGCTACTCCATGCTTGAACTTGCTCCAGAACTCGTCCTTGTTGTTCAGTTCGTCATTCAACTCTACTTGCACAAAAACAATCCCGTCGCGCGTGGTAGAGAAAGTCTTCTCCTTCTTTACTTCCTTGTATGAAAAGATGTAGTCTTCCAGAGGCTTCGTCACCTGTTCCACCATTTCATTGACCGTATTTCCCGGAGCCACGGCAATCACCATTCCCTGACGTATGGTAAAATCAGGAAATTCATTTTTCTGCATCTGCGGCAGACTGTATATTCCGAATGCCACCAGGCAGCACGTCACCAGAATCACAATCTGACGATAGTGCATGGCCCATTCCACTATGTTCCTTTTCTTTTCCATTGTCTTACTTCATTTTTACAGTGCCAGAGGAGTTCCTTCGCACACTTTCTGCTGTCCTTCTACTATCACTTCATCCCCTTCATTCAGACCATTCACCACCGTGACACCCGTCGCCGTGAACTTGCCACACGCCACCACGCGCTTCGATGCCTTTCCATCCGCACCTTTCAGCCACACGAAGTAGTTGTTGTGTTCGTCCAGCTGAAGCACATTGGCCGGAAGTACGCACGCCTGACTTTTATCGGCATCCTGCAACCAGACTTCTGTCACCATGCCGGGCAGCAGTCCCGTATTTTTTGTCTGAATACCGACATTTACCTCATACGACCGTGACAGCGGATTGGCCTGTACACCTTTTTCCGTCACTACGCCTTCTGCCTTCGTTCCATTCAGAACCGGTGCCTCTATCACGGCTTTCTGTCCTCTTGCCACGCGCGCGATTTCCGTCTCCGGCACGGAAATCCGTACCTTCAGCCGGTCGTCGGATACCAGTTTCAGCACCTGAACACCGGGCACCACGTTCTGTCCGACCTCCAGACTCTTCTCGGCAATGACCCCGGAAAACGGAGCGTACAGCTGACAGTCGGTCAGATTCTTCCGGGCCACTGCCTCCATAGACTGAGCCTGCTGCAACTTGCTCTGTACTTCCACCCACTTCATCTCGGCCAGACTTCCTTTTTCATGCAATTCTTTCATACGTTGGTAGGCATCTTCTGCCTGCTTCAAAGCAGCCTTTGCGGCCTGATACGTATTCTGCATCGAAACCTCATCCAGTGTAGCCAGCAATTGCCCCTGCCGCACCCGGCTTCCTAAATCGACCTTTACCGACTTTACCCGTCCCATCAGCGGGAAACTTAATGAACTGCCGTTTTCCTCCTGCACCGTACCTGAAAAACGAACGGTTTCGTTACGCACGGATGATACTACGGTCATCACTTTGACCTTTACCGGTTCTGCCTGCTGCGGTGCCTGCTCTTTATTTCCACACCCTGACATCACAGTCAGAAACAAACAAACGGCCATCAGATAATTCTTTTTCATAAATTCTAAAATGTTTAGTATGTCTGCAATTTGTAAGCGCAAAGAAAAAGGCATTACACGAAATATGCGGCATACATATCACCTTGGAAGTGTTCTATTTTTCTATCCGACCCTACTATCTTCCCTATAGCATACTCATCAGGAAAAATAGGACACTAAGAATTGAAAAACATTCTGTTCATTTGTAATCGAATAGATTAATCAAAGTTATGGAGAAAGAAATAGAACTCATCAGAATGTCCAGCACCGAAATCATGGAAAAGGTAGCTGCCTATAAAGACGAACAGATTATCATCTTGAACCACGTAAATAAAGTAAGTGAAACCGAACAATATTCCCCCATACGGGCTGACTTTTTCCTGGCGATCTTATGCCTGAGAGGAAAAGCGTCCTTATCTCTCAACAACAATTCTTATGAAATCGATCGGAATGATTTGATGATTTGTCACCCGCAGACGCTGCTCAAACACGGCATGATAGGAGATGATTTTGAGTGCTGCGGATTCTGTCTTTCACCAGAATATGCCAAACGTATTTTTGTGATGTCCACATCCGCAAACAACTGGTACTCACGCCTGTACCTGGAACAGCATCCTATCATTTCCCTGAATGATGAAGAAAGCCAGCTTTTCTGCCAGTACTATAATCTGCTGAATTCCAAACTGACCGGTACTCCTCACCGCCACCAGAAGGAACTGATCAATGCCCTCCTGCAGGCCTTCATCTATGAATTTCAGGACTCCATGGAGAAATACATCCAGTTAAAACCGGTCGCATTCAATTCGTCCAACAATCTGTTCAATGCCTTCATGGAACTGCTGATATCTTCCTACCCCAAGGAACGGTCGGTAAGCTACTATGCCAACCGGTTGTTTGTCACCTCCAAATACCTGTCGGCTGTATGTAAGGAAAATTCCGGTGAAACAGCTTCCGACCTCATCACCTGTTATGTCATGAAGGATATAGTGTGCCTGCTGAAATCTCCCGATAAGAGCATCAAGGAAATTGCCAATGAACTCAATTTTGCTACTTTGTCATTTTTCGGTAAATATGTAAAAAGGAATTTAGGACTTTCCCCGAAAGAATACAGAGAGAAATTATCTCAACAAGAAGGAAATGTGTAATAACTTTCTTCATATATATAAAAAAGATGTCCGCCCATCTCACAAAGATGACAGGCGGACATTTTTATTTTTCCACTATCCGGAAATTACTGATGCTGTTCACGCAGCAAATCGTTCACGGTCTTTACCGGATTGAAAGTACTCAAAGGAACTTCTACGAACACGGTATTCCAGTCGCTCATTGAACCGTTCCACAAGCCCGGCAATTCGAGTGCCTTCAAGTCTTTTCCATTCTTTGACTTGTAAGAAATAAAGCCGGTAGCCTTATCCACATGTTTCAGCAAGTTGAACTTATTGCCCTTGTAGTCGCGAACGGCACATACCAAATCCACCGGATTGAAGTGTGTACCCTTTTCGAACATGGCTTTCTTTTCCGGGTCGTTCATATCAATCTGAGAACTTTCCAGAATCTGCAAGGAAATGGTTCCATCCGGATTATAGGCCAGGAACGGACCACCGCCCGGTTCGCCCACATTCTTCACCATACCGCAAACACGCATCGGACGATTCAGTTTCTTACGCAGATAGATGACCAAATCAGCATCTTCCAGCTCTTTCAAGTCCGTTCTGCGGCAACGCAACTGCTGCTGTACGAAGCGGATAATGGTTTCCAGCTGTTCGTGACTATAATGTCCGCCATCCAGCAGTTCCAGGTATTCAAATGCCTGCTTCTGCAGCGTAACCAATACACCGGCCAGCAACTTCTTGTAAGTCACGGTATCAGCTTTCAAGCGGTCGGGCACCACATTATCAATGTTCTTGATAAATACGATATCGGCATCCAAATCGTTCAGGTTCTCAATCAAGGCACCGTGACCACCCGGACGGAACAACAATTTACCGTCCTTGTCGCGGAACGGTTTGTTTTCCATATCGGCAGCCACTGTATCCGTACTCGGTTTCTGTTCAGAGAAACTGATGTGATAAGTCGTACCATACTTAGCCTCATATTCGGCAGCCTTGGCAGCCACCAGTTTTTCGAACAATGCACGGTGTTCGGTAGAAACAGTGAAGTGTACATTCACTTCCCCAGTCTTTCCGGCAGCATACAATGCGCCTTCTACCAGATGCTCTTCCAGCGGTGTACGCACGCCATCTGCATAACGATGGAACTTGAGCAAGCCTTTAGGCAACGCTCCATAGTTCAATCCTGCAGACTCCAGCAAGTTAGAAACCACCGCCTTGTAATTATGTTCAGACAACAGGGCATTAATGTTCTTTCCTGTATTATCCAAACAAGCCGCATTCAAGTCATTGTAGAATGCAAAATCATGAATGTGGTCGAAGAATTTCTTCTCAAAATCAGTAGTAGGTTTGTCATACTCAGCACCCAAGAATTCGAACATATTCTTGAACATACGGCTGGCAGCTCCTGAAGCCGGAACAAACTTGACGATTTTCTTATCGCCTGCCTTGTATGCATCCCATGCGGCAAGATACTGTTCGCATTCTTTCTCATCGGCTTTCATAATACCTCCGTTTTCTACGGAAGCTGCCGCTGAAAGCTTCAAGAATGGAAACCCCTTTTCAAAACAAGCCAACTGTTCGGCAATCTTTTCTTCCAAAATGCCCTTCTTGGCCAACAATTCTTTGTCTTCGTGTGTTAACATAATAGTTTTTTATTTAGGTAATGAATTTCTTTCTGTTTTTAGAATTACGTCCAAAAATATAAAAAATACGGGAAGAGTGCACCATATCAACAGAAAAAAAGTAACTTTACCCACAAACAGCAAAACGAGGAATTATGGAGAACAACGACTTTTTTACACAAGAGGAACACAAACAACTGATTCAACTCTACAAACGACTGCTGCGGTTGTCGAAAGATACATTACAAAAGGATGACTGCCACAAGCCGAAAACCCATCTGGTCAAGGCAATGGCAGAAGGTACCATTCCGCGAAATGTATTCCAGATGAATCCCATTATCAAGGATATGCAGACGGCTGTCATCGTGGCCGAAGAAATCGGCATGCGCCGCGCCTCGATTCTGGGAATCATGCTCCATGAATCCGTGAAATACAATCTTTGCAGTCTGGAATCGGTCAAAGAGGAATATGGAGAAGACGTGGCCGGCATCATACGGGGACTCGTCAAAATCAACGAGCTGTATTCCAAAAGCCCCATCATTGAGTCGGAAAACTTCCGCAATCTGCTCCTGTCGTTTGCCGAAGACATGCGGGTCATCCTGATTATCATTGCCGACCGTGTGAACCTGATGCGGCAAATCAAGAACAGCCCCAACGAAGAAGCTCGTCTGGAAGTGGCCAACGAAGCTGCCTATCTGTATGCACCGCTGGCCCACAAGCTAGGACTGTACAAACTGAAATCAGAACTGGAGGACTTGTCACTGAAATATACGCAGCACGACGTGTACTATCATATCAAAGAGAAACTGAATGCCACCAAGCAGGCCCGCGACCGCTACATCGAGGCTTTTATCGAACCGATACGCAAAAAGCTGGAAGATGCCGGACTGAAGTTCCACATGAAGGGACGTACCAAGTCCATCCACTCCATCTACCAGAAGATGAAGAAACAGGGATGTCCTTTCGAAGGCGTGTACGACCTGTTTGCCATCCGCATCATTCTTGATTCTCCGCTTGAAAAGGAGAAACAGGAATGCTGGCAGGCTTATTCCATCGTGACGGATATGTATCTGCCCAATCCCAAACGTTTGCGCGACTGGCTGTCCGTGCCGAAAAGCAACGGATACGAGTCACTGCACATCACCGTAATGGGACCTGAAGGGAAATGGGTGGAAGTGCAGATTCGTACGGAACGCATGGACGAGATTGCCGAAAAAGGTCTGGCAGCCCACTGGAGGTATAAAGGTATAAAGGGAGAAAGCGGTTTGGATGAATGGCTGAATTCCATCCGTGAGACGCTGGAAAACTCCGACAGCGACATGGAGGCCATGGACCAGTTCAAGCTGGATTTATATAAGGACGAGGTATTCGTATTTACTCCTAAAGGCGACTTGTACAAACTGCCGCAAGGGGCTACCGTGCTCGACTTTGCCTTTTCTATCCACTCCAACCTGGGATGCCGCTGTACGGGTGCCCGCGTCAACGGGAAAAATGTACAGCTCCGCCAGAAACTGAACAGTGGCGACCAGGTGGAAATCATGACTTCGAACACGCAGACACCGAAGCGTGACTGGCTGACTTTTGTCACCACGTCGAAGGCACGCAACAAGATACGTCAGGCCCTGAAGGAGATTGCAGCCCGTCAGACACAGTTTGCCAAGGAAACACTGGAACGTAAATTCAAGAACCGGAAGCTGGAATATGATGAGGCCATCCTGATGCGTCTGATTCGGAAACTGGGCTTCAAGACCGTAACCGACTTCTATCAGAGTATTGCCAACGAATCGATGGACGTGAACGACATCATCGACAAGTACCTTGACATGCAGAAGCGGGAAACCGAGCAGCGCGAAGAAATCAGCTACCGCAGTGCGGAAGGCTTCAACATACAGCAGCCCACCGACGCGAAGGACTACAAGGATGACGTGCTGGTCATCGACCGGAACCTGAAAGGACTCGACTTTACGCTGGCCAGATGCTGTAACCCTATTTACGGTGACGAAGTGTTCGGATTCGTCAGCATCAACGGTGGTATCAAGATTCACCGTTGTGACTGCCCGAATGCCAAGGAGATGCGTTCCCGCTTCCCCTACCGCATCGTGAAAGCCCGCTGGGCCGGAAAGAGTCAGGGCAAACAGTATCCGATTACCCTCCGTATTATCGGCCATGACGACATCGGTATCGTGACGAACATCACGTCTATTATTAATAAGGAGAACAACATCCTGTTGCGCTCCATCAGCATCGACTCACACGACGGATTGTTCTCGGGCATGCTGACGGTGACCGTAGACGACAACGCCAAGCTGGAATCGCTGATAAAGAAGATTAAAACGGTGAAGGGCGTGAAGCAGGTAAACCGATAACAACACTTCAAGTTTGTTAATTAACCTGCACAAAAGTAACAGTTTCACGCAAAAGTAGTATCTTTGCGAAGTTGTCAGAAGTAAGGATTAAAATCAAAGAAAATGAAGAAAATTTTATTTACAACCTTATTATGTGTCATGAATGTATTGTTTGTCATTGCTCAGGGAACGGCAGAAATTACATTCGAAAAGACCTCATACAACTTTGGCTCTTTCTCAGAAAGCAGTCCGAAAGTAACTTGCAAATTCAAATTTAAGAATACAGGCGACGGTCCATTAGTAATTCATCAGGCTATTGCTTCTTGCGGATGCACCGTACCTCAATATCCGAAAGAACCCATCAAACCGGGAGAAAGCGGTGAGGTGACAGTCACTTACAACGGTGCCGGCAAATTTCCGGGACATTTCCGTAAGACCATCACCCTGCGTACCAACTCAAAGAACGAAATCACCCGTCTGGTAGTAGAAGGTGACATGACTCCGGCATCAGCCGACATCAATCAGTAACAATTCATCATTTTTCATACTTGGCAGGAGGAACATTTTCAACGATGTTTCTCCTGTTTTTTTTATGCCTGAAAATACACACGGAAAAACGTCTTTGAGCCTGGAAGAAAACGCAAGGACGTTTCAATTGAAACGCAAGTACGTTTTAGTTAAAACGCAAGTGCGTTTGACTCCAAACGTAAGGGCGTTTTATTTCAAACGCAAGTGCGTTTTCCGAAGGCACAAAAATGAGCTCACTTTTGAATGAATATAAAGGATTTTTACTACTTTTGGACACCCTTAGGAATATTAATCAAATCAAAATGTAATATTATTCATGAAAGAGACACAAGAAAAACCGACGGGACTGCCCGAAAACGCATTCCGTCCGCTCAAACCGGGAGAGAAATACGAACCCCTCATGTCTCCCGGAAAAACGTATCCTGAAGTTAACTTCTGGTCAGTGACATGGGGACTCGTCATGGCCGTTATTTTCTCGGCTGCCGCTGCCTATCTGGGACTGAAAGTGGGCCAGGTGTTCGAAGCTGCCATTCCAATTGCCATCATCGCTGTGGGTATTTCCAGCGCCACCAAACGCAAAGGCGCACTGGGTGAAAACGTCATGATTCAGTCCATCGGTGCCTGCTCAGGCGTCATCGTGGCGGGTGCCATCTTTACCCTGCCGGCCCTCTACATCCTGCAGGAAAAATATCCGGAAATGACGGTTAACTTCATGCAGATGTTCATCAGCTCCCTGCTAGGTGGTGTGCTGGGCATCCTGTTCCTGATTCCCTTCCGTAAATATTTCGTAAAAGACAAGCACGGCGAATATCCTTTCCCGGAAGCTACGGCCAGTACCCAAGTGCTCGTGTCGGGTGAAAAGGGAGGCGACCAGGCCAAACCGTTGCTCATGGCCGGACTGGTGGGCGGTCTTTATGACTTCATCGTGGGAACGTTCGGCTGGTGGAACGAGAACTTCACAAGCCGCATCTGCGGATGGGGCGAGACTATTGCCGACAAGTTCAAACTGGTATTCAAGATTAACACGGGAGCTGCCGTACTGGGACTCGGTTACATCGTCGGACTGAAATATGCGGCCATCATCTGTGCCGGCTCACTGGCCGTATGGTGGATTATCGTACCGGGCATTTCCTTGTTCTGGGGCGACCAGGTGCTGAATGCCTGGAATCCGGACATCACGACAGCCGTAAGAGACATGTCACCCGAACTTATCTTCAAGGAATATGCCAAGAGCATCGGTATCGGAGGTATCGCCATGGCCGGCATCATCGGTATCGTGCGTTCATGGGGCATCATCAAGAGTGCAGTCAGCCTAGCTGCCAGTGAAATGAAGGGCAAAAAGGCCGAAGAGAACGTGGAACGTACTCAGAAGGATTTGTCCATGAAAATCATTGCTTTCGGTTCGCTGTTCACCCTGCTGCTCGTAGTACTCTTCTTCTATTTCGACGTAATGCAAGGCAACATTCTGCATACCGTGGTAGCCATCCTGCTGGTAGCAGGAATCTCCTTCCTGTTTACCACCGTAGCGGCCAATGCCATCGCCATTGTAGGAACGAACCCGGTATCGGGTATGACATTGATGACCTTGATTCTGGCCTCTGTCATCATGGTGGCAGTCGGACTGAAAGGTGCTACGGGTATGGTGGCCTCACTGGTAATGGGTGGCGTGGTCTGCACCGCATTGTCTATGGCCGGCGGTTTCATTACCGACCTGAAAATCGGTTACTGGCTGGGTAGCACACCCAAGAAGCAGGAAAGCTGGAAATTCCTCGGCACACTGGTTTCCGCAGCTACTGTAGGCGGCGTGATTATGGTGCTAAATGATTCTTACGGATTCACCAGCGGACAGCTGGCTGCACCGCAGGCCAACGCCATGGCGGCTGTCATCGACCCGCTGATGAACGGTGTAGGTGCTCCGTGGCTGCTCTACGGCATCGGTGCTGCACTGGCATTGGTACTGACTTTCTGCAAGGTGCCTGCCTTGGCTTTTGCGCTGGGTATGTTCATTCCATTGGAACTGAACCTTCCGTTGCTGGTGGGTGGTGCCATCAACTGGTACGTAACTTCACGCAGCAAGGACGAAGCTGTCAACAACGCACGTGGTGAGAAAGGTACGCTGCTGGCATCCGGATTCATTGCCGGAGGTGCCCTGATGGGTGTAGTGAGTGCCATCATGCGCTACTGCAACATCAATCTTATCCACGAAGAATGGCTGGCTAACCCGATGAGCGAACTGGTGTCACTGGTAGCTTATCTGCTGCTGATTACTTACCTGGTAAAAGCCAGCATGAAACTGAAAAAATAACCTTTAATTCATCACACACATGAAAACACTGCTACTAATGGGTCTGTTGCTTATGTCGGGCACACTCTTCGCACAACAGCCGATTGAAATCAAGGTATGGCCCAACGGTGCCCCTAATGACAACGGCATCACAGAAGAAAAAAATGGAGATACCGATTCTCCAAGTTATACAAAAGAAGCCATTCTCTACGTCTATCCGGCTAAAAAAGGGAACGGAATGGCCATCGTAGCCTGTCCGGGAGGAGGATACTCACATCTGGCCATGGCCCACGAAGGGAAAAGCATGGCCGACTGGTTCAACAGCCAGGGCATTACGTATGCTGTGCTCCGCTACCGCATGCCCAACGGACACAATGAAGTGCCTCTGAGCGATTCACAGCAGGCTCTGCGCATCATGCGCCAGCACGCTCAGGAATGGAATGTAAAAAAACTGGGCATCATGGGTTCTTCAGCCGGAGGACATCTGGCCAGCACCACAGCCACTCATTTCACCGATGCGGAAACCCGTCCGGACTTCCAGATTCTGTTCTATCCGGTCATCACCATGGATCCTGCTTACACTCACATGGGTTCTCACGACAACCTGTTGGGAAAGAATCCCTCAAAGGAACTGGAACAGAAATATTCCAATGAATTGCAGGTTACTCCACAAACACCCCCTGCCTTCATTCTGCACAGCAGCGATGATACAGCCGTACCAGTGGCCAACAGCGTGAACTATTACACAGCCCTCGTCAAGAACAAGGTACCTGCCAGCCTGCACACTTACCCGGTGGGAGGACACGGCTGGGGATACCGCGACAGCTTCCCCTACAAACGCCAATGGACGGGCGAACTGGAGAAATGGCTGCGCAAAATCAACAAATAATTTGCGCAACTCTTTGTAGAACAAAAGAAAAGTTGTACCTTTGCACCCGCTAATACGGGTTATTGGCATAATTCAAATCATTTACATTAAAAAACTAAATTAAAAAATGGCAACTAAAATCAGATTGCAAAGAAACGGACGCAAAGGATATGCGTTCTATTCAATTGTTATTGCAGATGCAAGAGCACCACGTGATGGTAGATTTACTGAAAAAATTGGTACTTACAATCCGAACACCAATCCTGCCACAGTAGATTTGAATTTTGAACGTGCATTACACTGGGTAATGGTAGGTGCACAGCCTACTGACACAGTACGCAACATCTTGTCTCGCGAAGGTGTTTACATGAAGAAACACTTGCTGGGCGGTGTAGCTAAAGGCGCATTCGATGAAGCACAGGCTGAAGCTAAATTCAACGCTTGGAAAGAAAACAAACAGTCAGGTCTGGCTGCTTTGAAAGCTAAGAAAGAAGAAGCTAAGAAAGCTGAAGCTAAAGCACGTCTGGAAGCTGAAAAGAAAGTAAACGAAGAAATCGCTAAGAAGGTAGCTGAAAAGAAAGCTGCTGAAGCTGCTGCTAAGGCTGAAGCTGAAGCTGCTGCAAACGCAGAAGAAGCTCCTGCTGCTGAAGAAGCTCCTGCTGAAGCTTAATTCTTCTTTCAGAAAAAGACAAACAAAAGACTGTCCTTGCAAAAGGATGGTCTTTTTTTGTGCAGAAATGTCGTATCTTTGCATCTCACCTAACTAATACCTGCCTTTTATGCATACCAAATACACCAATGGAGAAATATGGAAAGTGGCCTACCCTATCCTGATCAGTCTGATTATGGAACAGCTCATCGGTATGACCGATACGGCTTTCATGGGACGTGTGGGCGAAGTGGAACTGGGGGCCTCGGCCATTGCCGGAGTGTATTATCTGGCTATTTTCATGTTAGGATTCGGCTTCAGCATCGGTTCGCAGATACTGATTGCTCGTCGTAACGGAGAAGGCAACTTCCGGATGATTGGCTCCATCTTCTATCAGGGGATTTACTTTCTGTTAGGCATGGCACTGGTCATGTTCACCCTGTCCCGACTATTCTCTCCCTGGATATTATCGCATTTGGTAGCCTCCCCGCGCATTTGTGAGGCAGCAGTGAGCTACATCAACTGGCGCGTATTCGGATTCTTCTTCTCGTTCGTGGCCATCATGTTCCGGGCGTTCTTCGTGGGCACCACACAAACCAAGACGCTCACGCTCAACTCCATCGTCATGGTGACATCGAACGTGGTGTTCAATTATATACTGGTATTCGGGAAATTAGGGTTTCCGGCATTAGGTATTGCCGGAGCAGCCATCGGTTCTTCACTGGCAGAACTGGTGTCTATGCTCTTCTTCATTATCTACACTACACGGAAAGTAGACTGCGCCAAATACGGACTGAACCAACTGGTGAGTTTCCGATGGACGGAACTGAAACGCATCATGGGCGTATCACTGTGGACCATGATACAGAATGCGGTTTCCATCAGTACCTGGTTTCTGTTCTTCATCTTTATTGAGCATCTGGGCGAACGTTCACTGGCCATCACCAACATTGTACGTAACGTATCAAGCATCCCGTTCATGACCATCACGGCCTTTGCCTCCACCTGTAGTTCCCTGGTCAGCAACCTGATTGGCAGCGGAGAAGCCCGCTATGTCATGCCCACCATCCGGCAGCACGTGCGGCTCTGCACCGGCATTGTCTGGCCCGTTATTCTGTTGATAGCCTGTCTGCCTACGTATGTGCTCCGCATCTATACCGACATGCCCGATCTGGTAGAAGCTGCCGTCCCTACCCTCTGGGTACTCTGCTCCAGCTACCTCTTCCAATGCGCCGGATTCATTTTCTTCCAGTCCGTATCCGGTACAGGTGACACCCGCTCTGCCTTCCTGCTGGAAATTGTAGCTCTGACCTGCTACCTGATCTTCATCGTCACGGTCATTCTTCTTTTGAAAATGGATGTAGCCGTATGCTGGTTTGCCGAACACGTGTATGCCGGAGCTATCGGCCTGTTAAGCTATCTCTACCTGAAAAAGGGAAGCTGGCAAAGGAAACAAATTTAAGGATACAAAAAAGGCTACTCAGCAAATGACATAAAATCAGCCAACTAATTCACACACAAATCATTGCGAATTAGTTGGCTTTTTGTATCTCTAGATATTCCTCTGCAAAGAAGGTTTGGCCACCCCAACAGGAGAAATTCCGACTTCGAATTCAGTTTATGTTTTTACGACAGGACAAGAGATCGTTAATCAACGATATAATAAATGCACTATATTTCATAAGTTGTCTTTCATTACCTTTTCTTCCGAAATCTGATTGTCAACAGGAAGTTCTCCCACCTCTTTCTCCTGAGGAAGTTTCAACGTATAAAGGGCAGCATTCAGTTTACGAATTTGGTCACGTTTTAGTTTTCCCGGATTATAGACGAAACCTTCTACTACGACGATCCGACCGTTCGTTCGGTCCACACGAACATGTGAAACGAAAGGACCTCCCATAGCATCGTTCTCCATCTCCCACAAACCACGTACTTCATACGCATAATCACCCTGCACTGCAATGTTTCGAGCTTCTACAAAAATAGAATCGGCAGTCACCATATACATACCTTCTTTTGCTCCCGGAATGTGGGCTTTCATCACAGAATCTCGTTTCTCTATGAAATATGCCTTTGTAAAAGTTTCCTTGCTGGTATACGGATAAGTGTAGATAACAAAGTTCAAATCATTCAGATTGCTGGAAGCCCACAAGAACTGCTGGCCAACCTTGTACGAAGCCAGTTCTACCGGCATCCATATATCACAGTCAAACAAACTTTGCACCTTGGCAGACAAGACATCATTATGCTTCTTCTCCAACAATTTTACTTCTCGGTTCATTTCTGCACGGGTAAAAAAATCAATAATCACCTGTCCATTCTTGGATACATATTCGGCAAACTCTTCCTGATTCGGCGACTGGATAGTCATGATCATCTGTGGAGAAGAATACGCGTCACGGGTATATTTGAATTTAGTCTGAGTATAGATGTCCTGAATATCTACAATAATGATGTTGCGGAACAAACGGGTACTACGGTCAAAATACTCCGGACGAATTCTCGAAATCCGGAAAGAACGTTCCGGTTGGGGCAATCCCGGTACATCGGTATCAAGTACATGGAAAAGCGCGCTATCCGGACTGTTCCAACATTTGTCATCAGCGACCACCAATACCTCATAAGGCCTCCCACTGGATACCGGAGTAACAATACTTTTACCATCCTTCTGACAAGAAGTAAACACCGATACAACGAATATAAGACTTAAATAAAAGACAAAACGTTTCATAAATTCTAAAACTAAGTTTTCAAATACAGACTATTACACGAATCAATTCTAAAAACCATTCATGAGATTCAGTTTAAGCATATATCCTTCACGTAATGCCTGCTTGATATCATATACTACTCCTTCAGAAGCATCTGAAGGTACCTTCAATGACACTGAAAAGTTTTCAGCCTTATTTTCCTTACACCACTGCTTGATTTTCGAAGAAAGTTCATCCAGTGAAAAATCCTCCAACTCACCTACTATCACATTATCTTTCAAAAAACGGACTTCATATCCCGGCAACGGAACACTCTTATCGGCCACACCTGCCGGTACATCCGCATATGCTTTCGGAGAAGCATAATAGAAACGGGGAGTCAGACATTCATTCACCAATTTCTGAGGATAAGTTTTCGAAAGCTCCCGTCTGACCTCATCATACGCTTCTACCAATTTCTGCTTGGCGGCAGTAATAGCTCCCATCTTCGCATTGCGGTCTGCAACAATACGGACAACAATAGGAAACATTTCTTCTTTCTGTTCAGAATATAATTTGACGAAAGAGTCTTTCAATTGCTTCTTGGTCTCGTCCATCATGGTTTCATAATCAACAAACTTCTTCTTTGAAATAGGCTTTTCAGGTCCGAAAAGAAACTGATTCCGCTGGTTACAATACAATTCCAGCACATACGCCTTTTCCGACGAAATATGATCCAACATCAGGTTGTCTACATTCCGTTGCTGTGATGTGTTCCTCACCATTAATCCGGATTTTTCTTTTCCTTGCTTCTTCGTTTGAAGAGCTGCGCCATAATCCGCCACCGTTTCTTTTACTTCCGGCCTCGCAAAGGCATACACGACCCCTGCAGCCAGGGGTACGGCTAACAAGACACGTAGCCGGACCCACTTACTGTTTCTTTTTTTCGACATCATAGATATACGTTTTTTAAGTGAACTGTGAGTAAAGCCGCAAGCCATAGAGTAGAGCCTTGAGCCCACTGCTTTCCTCACCAATAATAATTGATATGTTTTTATATCGATGTCTTGATTCAACACACCTTCATCAGCCTGATACTCATGAACACCATTAAGTTCATACCTCAGTTTCCACACCAACGGATTCCACCAATGAAAGATTAGGATAAACTGTATCAACAGATTGTCATAACAATGCCCATACCGGCAATGCATCTCCTCATGCAAACGGACCGGAGAATATTTTTCATACTCCTGACTGTTCATGACGATATACGTTCCCCAGCTAAAAGGACGGACAGGAATATCGTACAACACCCATCGAAATCCATTACATTCTTTATATTCCTGCCGGCTTATCCAACGGAACAGACGGATATAGCCTACAACCCATTGCAAAAGAATGAAGGCACACCCTGACAGATAAACCACCATTGACAACACAAGCCAACCCCAATAATCGGCTTCCTTCTGAGTAATTTCCACCATTCCGGAAGCAGAAGCAGATATTACATCAACTGGCTGTTTCCATTCCTCCATAAGTATAAAAGGAGACCGCACTAAGGGTTCATGCTCTAATTCCAGAGAAACAAAAGGCAATAACAGACAAGTCAGCATTCCGCCCACCAGCACCCATCGGTTCAAAGAAAAGCGAGTGGTCGAAGCACAAAGCAACTTATAGAATCCATAGAGCAATGTCAGGCAGAAAGAGCTTTTCAGTAGATAGATTAAAAAGGCTACCATAGGTTCAAGATTTACGATTATTCTTCCCCTGCTCTATCTGAGCTATCAGCTGCTTCAGTTCCTCCAGGTTCATTTTCTCATCTTCAATAAATTGAGAAACAACCCTGGTATAAGAATTGTCAAAATATTGAGAAACAATCTCTCCGATAGCCGAACCCTTGTATTCATTTTCTGTTATTTTTGCTTCATAACGGTAGGTGTTTCCAAACGCCCGATAACTGACAAAGCCTTTTTCTACCAACAGCTTCACCAGAGTAGCTACTGTATTGTAATGTGGCTTCGGTTCCGGATAGAATGCCAACATTTCACGGATAAACAAAGGACCATGGGTCCATAAAATATTCATTATTTCTTCTTCTTTGGGTGTCAATTTCTTCATAAACAGATCATTTAAGATTAATACAACACGAAGATATGAAAATTTCCAGATAAACTACTAAAAGTTTTAGTAGAACTACTAATATTAATAGTAATTAGCAATAAAGATAAAATATTCAAACGATTTATTGAAAACACAAGCAGATTTTGACAGACATGCCAAAACTAAAATGGAACATCCAGTAAATATCCCAATTTAAGAACATAAAAAAGGCAGGAGAGCGATTCACTTTCCTGCCTTTTTCTATATTTATCTCTTTACGTTCTTTCTTAAAACTCACTGGTGAAATGAAACTTGATGTGCTTAAAATCCATCTGTGCCATCTGAAGCACATAACCGCTATCGGCCAGGAACACATCGCGTCCGTCACGGTCTTTCGCCATATACTGATACTTACGTTTCTTAAAAGCTTCCAGTTCAGCCGGATCATCGCTTTCAATCCAGCAGGCTTTATACAGACTCAACGGTTCCCAACGGCACTTCGCATTGTATTCGTTCTCCAGACGGTACTGAATAACCTCAAACTGCAACTGTCCCACCGTACCAATAATCTTGCGCCCGTTGAACTGGTTGACAAACAGCTGTGCCACACCTTCGTCCATCAACTGATCGATACCCTTGTTCAACTGCTTGGTCTTCATCGGATCGGCGTTCTCGATGTACTTGAACATTTCCGGAGAGAAGCTCGGCAATCCCTTGAAGTGCAACAGTTCACCTTCAGTCAGCGTATCGCCAATCTTGAACGTACCGTTATCCGGCAAACCGATAATATCGCCAGCCCAAGCCTCATCTACTGTAGTCTTGCGCTGTGCCATGAACTGCGTGGGTGAAGAGAAGCGCATGGTCTTGTTATGACGCACGTGCAGGTACGGCGTGTTACGGGTAAACTTACCGGAACATACCTTGCAGAAGGCTACACACGAACGGTGGTTCGGGTCGATGTTGGCCGTAATCTTGAACACAAAGCCGGTAAACTTAGGTTCTTCAGGCTGCACCTCGCGTTCTTCTGCCTGCACCGGACGCGGACTTGGCGCAATTTCCACAAAACAGTCGAGCAATTCCTGCACACCGAAGTTGTTCAAAGCCGAACCAAAGAACACCGGAGCCAGTTCTCCTTTCAGGTAATCGTCTACGTTGAATTCCGGATATACTCCGTCAATCAGTTCCAGCTCACTGCGCAACTTTTCAGCCAGCGGTGTACCGATATGATTGTCCAAATCCTCTGTATGGATGTCTACTTCCACCTTCTCCGTCACCACCTGCTTGGAAGGCTGGAAAAGGTTCAGTTTCTGCTCGTAGATGTTATACACACCCTTGAAACGAGGACCACTCTCAATCGGCCACGTCAGCGGGCGCACGTTGATAACCAGTTCTTCCTCCAGTTCATCCAGCAAATCGAACGGGTCCTTAGCCTCACGGTCCATCTTGTTGACGAAGATAATCACCGGCGTGTTACGCATACGGCAGACTTCCATCAGCTTACGGGTCTGTGTTTCCACACCCTTCGCTCCGTCCACCACGATGATTACACTGTCCACTGCCGTCAAGGTACGATACGTATCTTCGGCAAAATCCTGGTGACCCGGTGTATCGAGGATATTAATCTTATAGTCATGGTAGTCAAACTCCATCACGGAGGTAGTGACCGAGATACCACGCTGCTTTTCGATGTCCATCCAGTCGGACGTGGCGGTTTTCTTTATCTTGTTTGATTTCACGGCTCCGGCCACCTGAATCTGTCCACCGAAAAGCAACAGCTTTTCCGTCAACGAGGTCTTACCGGCATCCGGATGCGCGATAATCGCAAATGTTCGTCTTCTTGCTATTTCCTGATTTGCCATATTTATTGTTTTAATTTTTCAATACATTCTGCCAGACTGTCCATCCAGTAAGGCACTTCCACGCCGTAGGTTTTCTTCAGCTTGGTCTTGTCGAGCACAGAATAGTGCGGACGACAGGCTTTCGTAGGATAGTCCTCTGTGTGAAGCGGAGACACATGGCAAGTGGTGATACCTGCCAGACGATGGATAGCCTTGGTAAAATCATACCAGGAGCAGACTCCTTCGTTGCTGAAATGATAAATACCCGGCACGATACCCTTCTCCAGAGCCACAAAAATGGCCTGAGCCAAATCGCGTGCATAGGTCGGTGTACCAATCTGGTCGAAAATAACTCCCAGCGTTTCTTTCTCCTGTCCCAAGCGAATCATGGTCTTTACGAAATTGTTGCCAAACGTAGAATACAGCCATGCCGTACGAATCACCATCGTATTAGGACACTGCTTCAGCGCTTCCTGCTCACCAGCCAGTTTGGTAGAGCCATATACGGAATTCGGACACGGTATATCTTCTTCCTTATAAGGGATATGGGCTGTACCGTCGAACACATAGTCCGTAGACACCTGCACCAGCCAGCCGTTACGACTTTGTGCCGCCTTGGCCAGATAGCCCGGAGCCACATGATTCAGTTTGTCGCAGAGTTCCACGTTGTCCTCTGCCTTATCGACTGCTGTATAAGCCGCACAGTTCACAATTACATCAATCTGATGAGTCGAAACGAAATCCATTACTGCCTGCTCGTCGCAGATGTCCAGTTCTGCCACGTCAGTAAAGAAATACTCAAAATTCTTGTGTTCTTCTGCCAGCAGACGCATTTCATTACCCAACTGTCCGTTGGCTCCCGTCACTAATATCTTTTTCATTTTCTGTGATGTTTTAATCCAGTTCCAAATCACCTTCCTTATCCTTAATATAATATCCGGCCAGCATCGCCAGCAAATCACTGATGGCCTTCACTGCCTTCATGGTTTCTTCACTGATTTCCTTCTTCTGCAGCTTCAGCATCAGCACCCCATACATGGCATCGAAGCAAGTTTCCAGTTCAGGCACGTCCTTGTCGCCACCCTTGGCACGCAGTTCCACAATAAAAGGAAGCACCTTGTAATACGCCGCACTGTAATACGGGAATTTAGGCGAACGCAACAAACGCAGGTGCAGGTCGGTCAGCCAGACGATGATGTTCTTGTTAATCTGCACGTGTCCCTTTTCCAGCACTCCCTCCTGCTGCATCATGTTAATCAAGTCTTCATACCAGCGGGCCAGTTCCTTCTTCTGCTCGTCGGTAGCCGGATAAGGCTCGATGATATTCTTGCGGATGCGTTCCATGTCGCAGCCGTTGGCACGAATCAAGTCTTCCACCTGCCACATATACAGCAGGTATTCGGCGATATTCTTTTTTTTAAGTTGTTGAGAAATATACATATCCTATCAAGAAAAAGATTTGCCGGCAATGGCCAGAACGATTCCCACCACCGCCGCTATCATGACCACGACACCAATAATGCGGTTGAGCACCCAGATGCCGCGCAAATTAAATCGTGAACGTACTTTATTGACAAAATAAGTAATGCTGAACCACCAGCCCAATGCTCCCAAAATAATGGCCAGATAACCCACTAACTGGAAACCGATGGGACTGCCCGGCATGACAAACGAGAAACGGGCAAACAGACCGATGAACAGGAAAATAATCAAGGGATTGGACAGGGTAACAAAAAATGCCGTTACAAAATTGTGCAGATACGTTCCGCGCGTACCTGAAGACGGACGAAGTGACTTCACCGGATTACTGCGGAAGGTATAGATACCAAAAGCCAGCAACATGATGCTGCCCACCACCTGAAGAAAAATATGATGCTTCAGGATGAGTTCGTCCATGAAACTCATTCCGTATCCCGTAATCAACGCATAGCAAATATCACTTAATGCCGCCCCGACTCCCGTCACGAAACCAAACCAGCGCCCTTTGTTCAACGTACGCTGAATACAGAGCACACCGACCGGTCCCAAAGGAGCAGACACGACAATGCCGATAATCAATCCCTTCAGCAACAAATCAAGTATAGTAACCTGTTCAATCCAATTCATACTGCAAAGATGCTACTTTTTTACGAAAGTACCTACATTTTTATACGATTATCATTAAGAGCATGTCTGAAAAAACAACAATTTAAGAAACCCTAAAGAGATAACAGGAAGACATTTCCACATTTTTTACGTCTCCCGGTACAAAAACGTATGTTTCCCTGTCGGGAAACGTAGGGTTCCGCCATGAGAAACATACGTTTCCAGTCAGGGAAACATAAAACAGGCAAGCCCGCTCTTTCCTCAATAAAGAGAGGTTTGCGAATTTCTATCACACAAAGAGTACAGCCAGAATGCCCAGCCCTACCGCCACAATGGTAGAAATCAGTCCTGGCATCATGAAAGAATGGTTCAGCACGTATTTTCCGATACGGGTGGTACCCGTGGTATCAAAATTGATGGCTGCCACCACCGTCGGATAGTTTGGGATGAAAAAATACCCGTTGACTGCCGGAAAGAGAGCAATCAGCATATAGGGCGAAATGCCCAGCGCCATACCCAAAGGAAGCAAGGCACGGATAGTTGCCGCCTGACTGAACAGCAGGATGGACATGACAAAAAGCGCAATGCCGAAAAGCCATGGCATATCGGTCACCAGACCGAATATATTTTCCTTGATGACGGCAATGTTGCCCGAGATAAAGGTATCGCCCATCCACGCAATACCGAAAATAGCCACTACTGCCTGCATACCCGCATTAAAGACCGAACTTTTGGCTGCCTTCATCCCACTGGTGCCGGTCAGCAACAGAATCAGTGCAGCTACCGACAGCATGAGCACTTCAATGATGTGCGCCATCTGCATCACCACTACCCCCTCAGAGGTTTGGAATGACGGACGAAGACTATCTATGGAACCAAACAGCACGATGCCGACCGTGGCTCCTAAAAACAGCAGTACGGAGGTCAGCGCCTTGCCAGGATTGGCTACCTCAGCCGTACAATAATTGGCACCCGACAGTTCACCCGACTTCAAGCGTGCCTGATATACAGGATCATCTTTCAGCTCCTTGCCTACCCGCATGGAATAGAGCGCACCGACCAGTACGCCCACCAAGGTGCAGGGAATGGAAATCTTCAAAATATCAAACAAGGTAATGTCATATCCGGCCAGCATACTCAACAGGGCCACCGTAGCTGCAGAAATAGGACTGGCAGTAATAGCCTGCTGGGAAGCAATGACGGCAATCCCCATCGGGCGTTCCGGACGAATACCCGTTTCACGAGCCACTTCGGCAATGACCGGAAGTACGGAATAGGCCACATGCCCCGTTCCGGCAAAGAAGGTAAAAAGGTAAGTCACCAGCGGACTCAACAGCGTGATACGCTGAGGATGGCGACGCAAGATTTTCTCCGCCCATTTCACCATCAAATCCAGCCCTCCGGCAGCCTGCATGCAACCGGCAGCTGCAATCACTGCCACAATCATCAGCATCACATCAATAGGAGGAGTGGTGGGTTCAAGACCAAAGACAAAAGTAAGTACGGCCAGCCCCAAGCCTCCAAAGACTCCCAGACCGATGCCGCCTACACGCGCTCCGACAATAATTGCCAGTAACACAAACAGTAATTGTAACCACATAAACAGAAAGAGTTTTTTAATTTAAGGTGCAAAGATAGGCATATTCTGTGATAACTTTTATTTTTCTTCGTAATTCCGAGGATTTTCTCTACCTTTGTACCACTTTTAAAGCGCATTGAATATTCATTATAACATACAAGTGCTATGATTCTATTTTTCAGAACACCCACAAACAGTGTGATTGCCACGGAATGCAATCAGGAACTGAATGCTGAAGACGTCAAGAAACTATGCTGGCTGTACAGCGATGCCACTGTGGAAAACGAAGACAACCTGAAAGGATGGTTCATCGGCCCACGCCGTGAAATGATTACTCCATGGAGTACAAATGCGGTTGAAATCACCCAGAACATGGGTCTCAACGGTATCCGTCGTATCGAGGAATACTTCCCGGTGAAAGATGAAAACGCCGACCACGACCCGATGTTGCAACGTATGTACCACGGACTGGATCAGGAAATTTTCACGGTAGACATCAAACCGCAGCCTATCATATACATCGAAAACCTGGAAGAATACAACGAAAAGGAAGGTCTGGCGCTGTCACGCGAAGAAATGGACTACCTGATGAAGGTGGAAAAGGACCTGGGCCGCAAACTGACTGACTCGGAAGTATTCGGTTTCGCACAGATTAACTCTGAACACTGCCGCCACAAAATCTTCGGTGGTACGTTCATCATCGACGGACAGGAAATGGAGTCTTCTCTGTTCCAGATGATCAAGAAAACTACACAGGAAAATCCTAACAAGATTATCTCGGCTTACAAAGACAACGTAGCCTTTGCCGAAGGTCCGGTGGTAGAACAATTCGCTCCGGCCGATCACTCTACTTCTGATTACTTCATTATTAAAGATATTAAGACCGTTATCTCACTGAAAGCGGAAACTCACAACTTCCCGACTACCGTAGAACCGTTCAACGGTGCGTCTACCGGTACAGGTGGTGAAATCCGCGACCGTATGGGGGGTGGTAAAGGTTCATGGCCGATTGCCGGAACTGCCGTGTACATGACTTCTTATCCGCGTACGGACGAAGGACGTGACTGGGAAAACATTCTGCCGGTGCGCAAATGGTTGTACCAGACTCCGGAACAGATTCTGATCAAGGCATCAAACGGTGCTTCTGACTTTGGTAACAAGTTCGGACAGCCGCTGATTTGTGGTTCTGTTCTGACTTTCGAACACGAAGAAAACAACGAAAAATATGCCTACGACAAGGTTATCATGCTGGCAGGTGGTGTGGGTTACGGCACACAGCGCGACTGCTTGAAGGGTAGCCCCGAAGCAGGAAACAAGGTCGTAGTTATGGGTGGTGACAACTACCGCATCGGTCTGGGTGGTGGTTCCGTTTCTTCTGTAGAAACAGGACGTTACTCTTCTGGTATCGAGCTGAACGCTATCCAGCGTGCCAATGCAGAAATGCAGAAACGTGCTTACAACGTGGTACGTGCATTGTGCGAAGAAGACGAAAACCCAATTGTATCTATCCACGACCACGGTTCTGCCGGACACGTAAACTGTCTGTCTGAGCTGGTGGAAGACTGCGGTGGTCTGATTCACATGGACAAGTTGCCTATCGGCGATGAAACACTTTCTGCCAAGGAAATCATCGCCAACGAATCACAGGAACGTATGGGCTTGCTGATTGACGAAAAAGCCATCGAACATGTACACAAGATTGCAGAACGCGAACGTGCACCGATGTACGTGGTAGGTGAAACTACCGGCGACCATCGTTTTGCCTTCGAACAGGCTGACGGCGTACGTCCGTTCGACCTGGCCGTAGACCAGATGTTCGGCTCTTCTCCGAAAACTTATATGGTGGACAAGACTGTAGAACGTCACTATGAAAACGTTTCTTACGATGTCACCAAACTGAATGAATATTTGCGCCGCGTACTGCAGCTGGAAGCTGTAGCCTGCAAGGATTGGTTGACCAACAAAGTAGACCGCTCCGTAACAGGTAAGATTGCCCGCCAGCAGTGTCAGGGTGAATTGCAGTTGCCGTTGAGCGATTGTGGTGTGGTTGCCCTCGACTACCGTGGTGAAAAAGGTATCGCTACTGCACTGGGACATGCTCCGCAGGCTGCCTTGGCTAATCCGGAAGCAGGTTCTGTTCTAGCCGTATCCGAAGCACTGACTAACCTGGTATGGGCTCCGCTGGCAGAAGGAATGGACAGCATTTCATTATCAGCCAACTGGATGTGGCCTTGTCGTGCACAGGAAGGTGAAGACGCCCGTCTGTACAAAGCAGTGAAAGCATTGTCAGACTTCTGCTGCGAACTACAAATTAACGTGCCAACCGGTAAGGACTCTCTGTCAATGACACAGAAATATCCGAACGGCGAAAAAATTATCAGCCCGGGAACCGTTATCGTTTCTGCCGGCGGTGAAGTTTCCGACATCAAGAAAGTGGTTTCTCCGGTCATGGTCAACAAACCGAAATCTACCTTCTATCATATTGACTTCAGCTTCGACCAGCTCCGTCTGGGTGGTTCTGCTTTCGCACAGTCACTCAACAAGGTGGGCGATGACGTGCCGACTGTACAGAATCCGGAATACTTCCGCGATGCATTCCTGGCTGTTCAGGAACTGGTGAACAAAGGCTTGATTCTGGCCGGACACGATATTTCTGCCGGTGGTTTGATTACTACCCTTTTGGAAATGTGCTTTGCCAATACAGAAGGCGGTATGGAAATCAACCTCGACAAGATTAAGTGCGATGACATCGTGAAGATTCTGTTCGCCGAAAATCCGGGTGTAGTTATCCAGGTAGCCGACAAGCACAAGGCAGAAGTCAAGAAGATTCTGGAAGATGCAGGTGTAGGTTACGTGAAGATTGGTGTGCCGACCGAAGAACGTCACATCCTGGCAACTCTGCACGATGCAACTTACCAGTTCGGTATCGACTACTTGCGTGATGTATGGTATTCTACTTCTTACCTGCTCGACCGCAAGCAGAGCATGAACGGCTGTGCCAAGAAACGTTTCGAAAACTACAAGCAGCAACCGCTGGAATTTGTATTCGACAAGTCATTCACCGGTAAACTGTCGCAGTTCGGTCTCGATCCGAACCGTCGCACACCAAGCGGCATCAAAGCAGCCATCATCCGTGAAAAGGGAACTAACGGTGAACGTGAAATGGCTTACATGCTGTATCTGGCAGGCTTCGACGTGAAAGACGTAACAATGACCGACCTGATTAGCGGACGTGAAACACTGGAAGACATCAACATGGTAGTTTACTGCGGTGGATTCTCTAACTCCGACGTACTGGGTTCTGCCAAAGGATGGGCCGGAAGCTTCCTGTTCAACCCAAAAGCAAAAGCTGCCCTCGACAACTTCTACGCTCGTGAAGACACATTGTCACTGGGTGTCTGCAACGGCTGCCAGCTGATGATGGAACTGGGACTGATTACTCCGGAAGACAAGAAGAAAGGCAAGATGCTGCATAACGACTCACATAAGTTTGAATCCAACTTCCTGGGTGTAACCGTACCGATGAACCGCAGCGTGATGTTCGGTTCACTGAGCGGCTCTAAACTGGGTATTTGGGTAGCTCACGGAGAAGGTAAGTTCTCATTGCCTTATCCAGAAGACCACTACAACGTAGTGCTGAAATATTCATACGATGAATATCCAGGCAACCCGAACGGTTCTGACTACAGCGTAGCCGGTATCGCCAGCCAGGACGGACGTCATCTGGCCATGATGCCTCATCTGGAACGTGCTTGCTTCCCATGGGAAAACGCATACTATCCGCTTGACCGCAAAGAAGAAGACCAGATCACTCCGTGGATGGAAGCCTTCGTTAATGCTCGTAAGTGGGTGGAAGCCAACCGTAAAAAATAATCCAGTACGACCGGAACACGATACAAAGTGGAGGTGCACCTCAAGCGCACCTCCACTTTTTTTATCTTTTCTTCCGCACAAAGTCCGGGATTTCCTTCCCTACATCTGAATGGATTCCTTTATTCATTCCATAAAAAAACGGTACACAAATCTGACTGTTCAGATTTATGCACCGCCTGTATTCGAAGTCCCCTTACACGGATTTTCGTATCATATTCCCGCTTCGTTCGACTCTTATTGAAAAAGTTCCTTCAATTTCTCAGCCAAAGCCTCACCTCGCAAATTTTCACCAACCATCACACCGTCTGCATTAATTAGATACATTGTAGGTACAAATTTCACCTTATAGAGTGCAGCGACTCCTGTTTCATCTAGGAAGTTCGGCCAGGGAAGTCCCTCTTCTTTCAAAGCTTTCTCCCAGTCAGCCTTCTTTTGATCGATAGAGATACTTACAATCTCAAAACCTTTTTCACTATATTGTGCATACAGCTTCTTCAGGTTCGGAATCTCTTTCCGACACGGGTTACACCAGGAAGCCCAAAAATCAATCAATACATATTTTTTTCCTTGTCGCAATGTGGAAAGGGCTACTTCCTTTCCTGATTTATCTTTAACCTTGAAATCGGGTACCACCGTACCTTCTTTACCTGCCGGATAAAGTTCTTCTTTTACCTTCTGCCCGTAGTACGACTCCTTGGCAGCAGAAGACAATGCTTCATACCAAGGTTTCATATCTTCACTCAAATAGCTGGTAAACGAAATCATCATCAATGGCCCCCAGAATGAATCCTTGTTTGCCATGACTACCTGATGATACAGTGAATCTACAGTACCAAAAAAGACTTTATCAGCTTCAGCCCTGGCTTTTCCATCCGCACTCTGCCGAAGCTCCTTAATTTTCGCCTGATCCTTTGATTTATAAGCAGCCATCATCAAGCTGTCAAAAGCAGCAAATTTACGGGCATTAAGTGCATACAATGAATCCAGGTAGGTACGCGCAGAAAGTAATGAGTCGTAGCGCGTACTCAGCGGAGAACCCTTTACCGACAAAGAAGACAGATTATAGGAAACTCCCCCGTCAGATTCCTTCTTGGCCACCAGCTTTCCCGTAACCTCCATCTGGGCATTTTCCAACATAAGATTACGTGAACCATACGCATCTTTCACCAATAAATGAAAAGCTCTCGGCTCTTCCATTTTTCCTGTAAACACAAATTGCCCGTTAACTACCGTCGTATCGGCAAAAGGCTGTTCACTGTCATGGCTTACCGGTACCAACTGCACATGCGTGCCGTCGGGCAAGCCTTCAATATTACCTTTCAACACATAGCCATCTACTTTCGGCTGACTGCCGCATGACAGCATCATCAAACCTAAAATGGCTAAACCAGAGATTTTCTTCATTTTCATAATAATGTTTATTTAGATACATTTTGTTCTATCGATCCGTTTCCAGGATTATTAAGAGCTCCTGCCGGGAAAGGCATGGTCCATAAATGAGACGTCGGACTCAAACTATATTCCTTCCCCTCATAAGTTTTGATTAAAGTACTAGCATACGTACCTTCCAGATTAAAACGACGGGCGTCTGCAAAAGGAACAATAGAGAATATCAACTCATTATCTTTGGTACGACGAATCAGAGAAAGAGCCTCCTCCAGTGTAGCAGCTGTAGCCGGCTGATACTTATCAGGACGAATACGGGTTATCCGCACGGAATTCAGAGTATTCATAGATTCAGCATAATCATTGTTCTGAGCTAACCGAGCCTGGCATTCCGCTTTAATAAGATACGCTTCACAAGTTGTCAAACCGCCATGATTGAAGAAGCCAGACTCCAAAGCCTTGTAATATGTATCATTATTGTCTACCTTCAATTTCCAGCGTGAAAGGAAACGAGCATCTCCTTCTTCAAAACGTTCAGCTCTTTCTACCGGTATGTTGTATTCATAACTATCAAAGTTTGACTGTACTCCATAACGCAAATAATAATTTTCCACGTAATCATATTGCATAGGGGTAACAATTTTGTCATAATTGTCCGGATCATCAATTGCCGCCTGATGTTCCTCATAAAATGCATTCCAGTCAAAAAGCTGATTATTCTGTTCCAATGCCAGGTTCGCATAGCGCAAAGCCTCGTCATAATTCTGCATCTGCAAGTACACACGAGCCAACAAAGCATAAGCAGCTCCCAAATTCGGATGAATAGCCGTCATGGATTGTGCTGGAATTCCCATCTCAATGGCTTCTTTCGTATCCTGTATGATAAAATCATACATTTCCTGAATAGAAACCTGCGTATAAGGAGCATCAATATCCGCACTGGCAATAAGAGGTACACTACGCTTCTCTGCTGCCGTAGCCTTGTCATACGTATCGGCATAATAATTAACCAGCACATCGTAACAAAGTGCACGTATCACTTTTGCATACGCCATCACTTCCTTTCGCTCTGCATCTGTAGCTTCTGTAGCTGTAGGTGCATTTGCGATAATCAGATTACAACTGGAAATAGCTCCATAAAGTACATAATAAGTCCCTTCATCCGCATTATTCAGCATAATACGGTCAGCCGATTCATCCCACATATAATTGGCCTGGCTCAAGCTCGGAGTATTCACCTTCGCATTTGTCAGATATACATCATTCAACAAATACAAGGCATTTTCTACAGGCGTTCTGCTGATGGTATACTGATCACGCAATAAAGCTTCAAAATCCGCCAAAGTCGTAGGTATCTTATTACCTTTCGGTGCAATATTCAGGTAATCATTACATGAGCTGCATAAAAAGCATGCCAATGTAATACAGAAATATATAATTCTATTCATAAGTTTCATATTACAAAAATCGAGGTTAAAAATTCAGATAAACGCCACACAGATAATTAGGTTTCGTATATCCACCAAGCAAATACTTGGCATTACTGCTCTTGGCTACCATAAATACATTTTCCATACCCAGCATGATACGTGCATTCTTCAAATATAGTTTATGACACACACTGGCAGGTATACGGTATGTCAATGACAAATTTCTTAGACGCCAGTTAGTAGCATCAATCACGTTAATGGACGAATTGGCATACATGCTTTGGTAGTTATAGTTGTACAATTCACTCTCAGATGAAATATAGCGCGGCACATCTGTGTAAGCCTCATCGCCCGGTTCACGCCAACGATTCTCAATGTCTTTACTCACTACTCCCATACCAGAAGAGATAAAAGCTACATTGGTATTACGCATCTTATGTCCTCCTTCAAACAAGAACTGAGCAGCCAGTTCCCAGTTCTTCCAACGCAAATTCGTATTAATAGAACCATTGTAAACCGGTACGGTAGTTCCCAAATAAACCAAATCTTCAATCTCAGGAGGAGTCATATCGGTGTATAGATTTCCTTTGGCATCGTACACCTGAGGAGTTCCCGTTTCACTCAGTCCGGCCCACTGGTATCCGTAAATCGCATTGTACGGATTTCCCACACGAGGATAAGCCGTCGGATAATCAATTACCAAATACGACACAGGAGCTTCTACATTAATATAAGTTACCTTATTCTTATTGTAGCCCAGCACACCGCTGATATTCCAATTCCAGTCGTTATTCCGAATTACATCTCCTGACAAGGTCAATTCAAATCCCTGATTCGTCATTTTCCCATTGTTTATAGAGTAGGTGCTATATCCCCATCCTTCTGTAGGAACTCCGTTCGTGTTAGCCAGCAAGTCTGTACCTCGTTTGTTATAATATTCAATAGAACCATTCAATCGATTTCCCAACAAGGCAAAATCCACTCCCACATTCAATGTAGTGGTCTTTTCCCAACGCAAGTTCGGATTTGGACGACTTGAAATAGTTCCCTGGATACCTCCTACCTGATTATTGTTGCTGTAGTAAGCAATCATATAAGGAGCAGAGTTCTTAGCAATATTACCTCCAATACCATAGCTTGCACGCAGTTTCAGCATATTTACCCACGATACATGGAAAAACTTTTCCCGATCCACATTCCATCCAGCTCCTACTGACCAAATAGGACGTTTCTGATATTTGGAACCTGTAGAAAACAGATTGGTTTTATCCCAGCGAATACTACCGCTTACCATATATTTTCCATCGTATGTATAAGCTGCGTTACTATACACAGACACATAGCGGTTAATCAGTTCACGGATATAAGCAAAATTCTGCTGTCCGAATGATGCATATCCCCATTGTCCACGGAAATTACTCAACGCTCCCGCATCAATCAAGCTATACGTAAGCAACTGAGGGTCATAATTATAAAGCGTACGATCATTATATTCCAGCTTATTTTCCCGTGTTTCAGTACCTAAAATCATAGTTACATCATGTACATCCGCAAATGTTTTATTGAAATCCAACTGCTGACGGAAATTATATGCATGTGTCGTATTGGAAGAAGTGAAAAAGATATTTCCATACGGCAAGGCAAAAGTGGATGTCCCATCATTATTGGAAGTAGAGAATGTATTCACTTTATTACGTACTTCGTAAGAGTCCTTGCTTTTCAGTTGTTCAGTCTTATATTCCGCATATTCATACTGAAAAGAAGCTGTATACTTCAGCCAGTCGGTAAATTTGAATGTCAAACGAGCAAATGTTCGGTTACTGAAATCACGGTTCTTAGTCTGGTTCATCTTTATTTCATCCAAAGGAGTAATATCCAGATTGTACAATCCGTTGTTATGCAGCAAATTCAAATTGTACAAGCTATAACGCTCCTCTTCTGTATTGGTGTAATACGTACCGTCACCATTTACCAGCCCGTTGTACGGCATATAAGTATATCCTGGTGAGAAAAGGTTAAATGACTGCGTAGTACCTTTCCCATAGTTCAAATATGTACCTACATCCAAGGTAAGCCAGGAAGTCATCTTCGTAGAATTCTGCAAATTGATGCCAATGGTTCTATTCTCTGAATACTTATCCTCCAGCTGATTGTTACGATAAGAAACAGACGCATTAAAAGTGTTCTTTTCGGTACCTTTACCAATATTCAGATTATATTGCTGTGAAAAAGGATTACGCTTACCGTATTTTTCTATATCCCGATAATACCGATAACCTTGTGAAGCCAAATTCGTCAGATTACTCTCCATCTGATCACGAGAGATGTGTCCCGCATAATAATTCAAGATATTCCGTATGCCAAGTGAAGAATAAGACATATTATCCAGCACCGTCTGGGCATAGCTTTGTACATTATCCCCACTCAAATGCGGATTCTGTCGGGCCCATTCACGCTCCAGCTCTACCATAGTAGAAGACCCGGCCAGATATTTGTCTGCATACGTGTCGTACGGCTGTACTGTAAGAGTGGCCGAGAAAGAAACATTCAGTTCATCTTTCTTAGCCCGTTTGGTAGTAATCACCACTACTCCATTCGCTGCACGTGCTCCATAAATAGAAGTAGCTGCAGCATCCTTTAAGACAGTGATGCTTTCTATATCTTCCATATTCAAATCGGGCACACTCTCAATCCAGTTTCCATAACCGTCGTTCGTAGTCTTTTCCACAGGAAATCCGTCAATCACATACAACGGAGTAGTCAATCCATTCATGGACATAACTCCACGAATCTTGCCATCACTGTATCCTGCCACACGTCCTTCGAGCATAGAACCCATATCGCTCAAACGCTGTGTTTCCAATTTCTTGGCATCTACTTTTGAAAATGCCCCTGTGGCACGCTCTTTTGAAATAGTCTGATAACCTGTCACTACTACCTCGTCAAGCAGTTCTGTAGAAGGTTGAAGAGCAATGTAATAATCATTAGTTGCCGTCAGCTTAATGCGTTGAGATGTATATCCCAAATAAGAAGCCTCAATTTCCTTCGTGCCATACGGAAGTGTCAAAGTGAAATGCCCTTGTATATCCGTAATGACCGCTGCAATTGATCCTTTAGGGTCATCATTCACCTGTTTGACATGAGCTGCAGGAAGTGGTTCCTTGTTTTCATCTACTACAATGCCATGAATGGTACGGTTTCTCTGAGCATAAGCTGGAGAGACAGACAAGACCAACATAGCACACAGTAGCAAAAATTCCATTTTGAGCCGAATGTCGTGCAATACGTTTTTTTCCATACTTACATCTTTTTTAGAGGTTATAGACTTATGTCCTCAGACATTTTTACGATTCTCTCATTGCAAAAATGTAAAAAAAAGATATAACTTTAACAATAAAGACGTATCCAAGTTCGACAATTGTTACATTAGGACAACATTTTGTTATAAAAAGGCAGTATCATGCATTCTTATGCATAGACATTACCTTGTTACGGTATTGCTTGGGAGGAACTCCTACCGTGTTCTGGAATATTTTGTAAAACGTACTCATTGAATTAAACCCGACTTCTGCCGCTACAGCCTTAAGGGGAAGATCTGTTTCCGGATCACTCAATAAGCGAATAGCTTCATTAATTCGATAATTATTGATATATTGAGTAAAATTCTGTTGAGTTTGTTCATTGATGACTTGTGACAAATAAGTCCGGTTAGTACCTAATAAATCAGCCACCCGTTCCTTCGTCAAAAAATTCTCTTTATACACCGCATCTTCCTGCATAAGCTTTTCCAGACGCTGAAACAATGAATTCTTCTTCTCATTTGTCAGTGAAGAAGCAGCGTATTTTTCACTCATTGGAGACGATGCAGAAACACTCTCCTGTTGTGCTCGCAGTGAAGTAATGACTTCTCTTAACTGCTGTTCTTTTCGAATAGCTTCCTGATGCTGACAAACGATACGGGTATACAACTGATTTTGCCGTTTATAACGATACCACAAAGCAAACACTACCAGCAAAATAATGACCAAAGTACCCATTAAAGCCTGCTCCTTCTTTTCCTTTTGCAGCAAAGCCAGCTTACCCTTTTTAATCTCATTTGCCTGATGCTCCGTATCATATTTAATACGAAGTTCACTCAAGACTTTTTCTTTATCAGTATTAAAAATACTATCAGTTTCCTGCTGAAGCTTACGTTGCCAGGTCAATGCCTCCACATATTGACCCATATTCTCATAACAAGCCGATAAAGTGGTTATCACTTTATTACGATGAATTTCACAATTTTCCTCCTTAGTAAACGATAAAGCCTGAAAGAGCAAATCTATAGCTTCCTTGTTTCTCCCTTCTTCCGCCAGGGCTTTGGCATATTCATTCAACAACAATACCTTATAGGAGGTCTGATTAATATCATTTAAAGACAATCCCTTTTTATAATATTCTACGGCCTGCTCCCGATTGCCTTTTGCAAACTCAATCATCCCATAAATAGCATATACATTTCCTTGATTATAATATTCATTCTGCTTCATTATAAATTCAGCTTCTTGTATATAAGGTAAAGCCTTATCATATTCATGAAGCAAATAATACATATAAGAAGCATTTAACGCTCCTATAAAAATAAGGTAAGCAGAATTTAATTGATGCCCTAACTCATAAATCTGTAAAGAATAAGTAAGTCCAGTAGGGTCATCTTTCAAATAATAGATACTGGAAATATTACCAAGCAAAATAGCTTCCAGTTCTTGATACTGACATCGATGCGTAGCTTCTATCCCTTCAAAAAAATAATGTAATGCTGAATAGTAATCCCTATGAATATTGCTGGCATAAAGTCCCATTCCATTATATATAGAACATAAAGCAGAATCATTCTTCTCACTTTCGGCCAATAGTTTAGCTTGCCCAAGATGATTTATTGCAGTACTATCTCCCAACATAATATATGCCTGCCCCAATCCAATATGTGCATAAAGAATACCAAACTTATAATCTTGCTTTTCATATCCTATCTTAAACAGTCTTTCCCCATATTCTATGGCTTTATGATAATCGGCCTTATGCAAATAAAGAAAACATAATTCTTTCAAGGCTCTCATATCTTCAGGATTGCGCTTCAATATCTGTTCCTGCTGCTGAATGGCAGGAAGAATCGTTTCTTGTGCAGGAATCCGAACTTGTATTCCAATAATCAAAAAAATAATTAGTATGTATTTTAGTTTCAAATTCATCCAGTTATTCTCTCTCCTAATATAACACTTTTATCACACAAAGACATATTTCAGTTCATTTTGACACCCTACAAATAATTATAAAATCTTTTTGCAGTATTTATCTCTCTGTTTTATTCCATGCAAACTTACAGAAAATCTTTCTTTTTATACCCATATCAGCAGAAAAAATCAAGGCAAATACCCCAATGACTCTTTTACACTTCCCTCTTGAGTTGGATATAAAAACATTTAAGGAACAGAAACAAACGACTTTACCATAAAGATTTTTATTGCAAAAAGAGGAAGTATTCTTTCATCCCCTTTATTTATGTCAAAAAAGAATGCATTTATGTTGGATTTTGTAAATATAAACCGTACTTTTGCTTGCGTAGCTAAAAAGAACATTCAAAAAACTTATAAAATAAGATAACCATGAAAGAAATAGACTGGTCGAATCTGTCTTTCGGATACATGCGGACAGATTACAATGTACGTTGCTACTATCGCGACGGAAAATGGGGAGAACTCGAACTCTGTTCAGAAGAAACATTGAACATTCACATGGCTGCCACTTGTCTGCACTACGGACAGGAGGCTTTCGAAGGACTGAAAGCTTATCGCGGAAAAGATGGTAAAATCCGTATCTTCCGTCCTGAAGCTAATGCAGAACGTCTGCAAAGCACTTGCCGGGGTATCCTGATGCCAGAACTTCCGACTGAAAAATTCTGTGAAGCTGTGAAGAAGGTAGTAAAGGCCAACGAACGCTTCATTCCTCCATACGAAAGTGGTGCTTCTCTTTACATCCGTCCGCTGCTGATTGGTACAGGTGCACAAGTAGGTGTACATCCTGCCAGCGAATACATGTTTGTAGTATTCGTTACTCCGGTAGGCCCGTACTTCAAAGGTGGATTTGCCACTAACCCATACGTAATTATCCGCCAGTACGACCGTGCAGCACCACTTGGAACCGGTACGTTTAAAGTAGGTGGTAACTACGCTGCCAGCCTCCGCGCCAATAAAATGGCACACGATGCAGGGTATGCTAGTGAATTCTATCTGGATGCAAAAGAAAAGAAATACATCGACGAATGTGGTGCAGCCAACTTCTTTGGTATCAAGAACAACACCTACGTTACTCCGCTGTCTACCTCTATCCTGCCCTCTATCACCAACCGCAGCCTGATGCAGCTGGCTGAAGACATGGGAATGAAAGTAGAACGCCGTCCGATTCCGGAAGAAGAACTGACGACCTTCGAAGAAGCAGGAGCTTGCGGTACAGCAGCCGTAATCAGCCCTATCGGCCGAATTGATGACCTGGAAAACCAGAAATCATACGTTATTGCAAAAGACGGCAAACCAGGCCCTATCAGCGAAAAACTATACAACAAGCTGCGTGGTATCCAGTACGGTGACGAAGCTGATCCATACGGATGGGTAACTGTATTAGACTAATAATTATCCTTTTTACCATAAAAAAGTCCGAAGCAAAACACGTTTCGGACTTTTTTTATAATATACAACTTCTGACATAGACTATCTCTTCTCAAACGAACGGAAAAAGCGTAATAACTCTCCATTCGCCCGATTATCGATTTCCGTCTCTCGCATCTCTTCAAATAAATTCAGGGTAGAAGAACATTCCCCACAAATATCAATACCTATGACCCGCTCTTGCCGAAACACAACGGCCAACAACTGCTCCAGTTCTGATAAAGTCAGTGAACCTTGATCCCAGTTGGTTATCGCAGAAGAAGGGTCCAGCACATCCTTGTCGATAGAAATATAGACAGGTTCACTCACATGCTCAGAGGCAAACGCTTTCCAGCCTGCTTCCTGATCCAAAGAAGATTCACTATAAAAATGAATACGGTCGCCATATTCCTTTGGGACTTCCTGCAGCAAACGGTCTGAAGCACCGGCTATAATTACCTTCTTACAATTCGCATTCGTATCAAGCACATCTTTTACCCAGCTTCCACACGACAAGATATGCTCAAACAAAGGAGGCTGCATGTCAGGATGATGATCAAACACCAGTAAAGCAAATGGAGTAGCCAGCTTGTCAGTCCAGAATTTCGTCACATAATGATAGTTTCCTGAATCTATAAAATGAATTCCCTGCGGAGAATAATCTGCTATCATGCGCTGCAAGGCAGAAGCACCTTCTTCATCACAATAACATTCAGTTCCATTCAAATGCTGGCAGTCCAGCCACACAAACTGACAATTCCGGGCAAAAGACTCATAATTGTAGACTCCTGTAAAATTCATCACAACCACCGGCCTCGAATTCCGGCTAAATACTGCTTGAGATTGATGATTCATATACTTTCCTCCCATTCTTCAAAATACGCCTTAAAAACGAGGAAAAGAGACTGACATCGGAAACTCTTTTCCCATTGTCTATAGGCTATAAACAGAAAAAAGCTGTAACCAAATAGTTACAGCTTTTTATTTCGGCACGGGAAGAGAGACTCGAACTCCCGACACTCGGTTTTGGAGACCGATGCTCTACCAACTGAGCTATTCCCGTGTTTGCGGTTGCAAAAGTAGTACAAATTTCGGAAACTGCAAGGGATTTCGAAAAATATTTTTCCAGAATCCCTCTACAGTAAAGATAAGTCATTGAACATCTGACGATAATACGCCGCTTTTTTTTCAAGCTTTAAAGGGTAAGCCCGACTGGAAGACGGCATCCGATAGAGGGTCAGCTCCCGGTCTCTGAAATGAAACGTACTTCCCCCTCCTACTGGAGGCTCTTTTGCTTCCATCTGTTCGCAAAACACATCCGTCGCCTTCTGACCGGTAGTCACCACCGCCCGACAAGAAGGAAGCTGTTGAAGAAGCAACCCAATATCCGTGGGCGAAACCACCTCTAAGAACTTATCGGATGCATTATCCTGCAACCTGCGTACGCACGAAGCCGTATCGTACAGAGCAATCCCCTTTTCACGCAAAAAAGCAATGATACGCTCTTTATCAAATATCTTTTCAGGACTGAGAAAATAATCCTTGTCATCAAAGAAAATGAAGCCGAAAATACGCCACATATCATTCTGCAGGTTGGGATAGAAGAAATCCATACTCCAGCGTTTCTTCTGCGGAGGAAAACTACCCAGCATCAGCAAGACTGCATTCTCCGGAAGAAAGGGCTCCAGCGGATGATGCTCCACTCCTGAAAGCAAATGCTCGTCCAACGTCATGCTTTTGGTTTAGGTTCCTTCTTAGCCAACAATACGATGTTATAGACATACTCCGTCATCCAGCTTTCAGAATAGCCCAACGCATGCTGATACTGACGAATGTTTCCGCAAGTCTTACGTACACCATCATCCTTCCAGTCTACTTTTGTCAGGATGTCGTGTACGGCTTTTTCCGTCATGTTACGAAGCATCTTCTTAAATACTCCCGGCATACGGAACTTCCATTGCATCAAGTTGCCGATTACCATCATCAAATCCTGGCTGAATCCCTGGAACATGAAAAGATAATTCTTTATATCGTTCACATTGCGGCAATTGCGCTTGATAGAGCCGTCGATTTCCTTGAAAAAGGTTTCAGGCAGACCATAAATATCCATCAGCATCTTGCGGCAGCGTGTACGCTCTGCGATACCAAGTTTGTTATTCTGCGTAGGAACCTTCAATGTACGTTTAAATACAGCCAAATCCGGCAGAAAGTTAATGTTACTGATACCCAGCTGAGCTGCCATTACTGCCTGATAATACACACGAATCAGTGTCATGAAATCTTCCATTCCACCTACACGTACCGTTTCATCAGCACCTTCTGCTGTTTTCTTGCCTAATAGTTTTGAAAATATACTCATACTTGTACTTTTTATTGTTTTTTGATTTGCAAAGATACGAAAATAGTTACCAACATTCTAAATCCTGCTCAATATCTTTCATCTGCTCTTTGTGAAAGACTGGACTTTTGATGCCTTTCCGCTTTTGTGCCAAGTAATCATCGAGCAAGCGAAAAGCATATTTGCCAAGCAAGAATATTGCAATCAGGTTACAAATGGACATTAAAGCCATAGTAACATCAGCCCAGTTCCATACTAGATTCAGACTTGCCAATGAGCCAAACAAAACCATCCCTCCAACCAACATACGGTATAAAACTACCGGCCACTGTCGAGAGGTGAAAAAGCGGATATTAGCTTCTCCGTAATAATAGTTTCCTAAAATACTGCTGTATGCGAAAAAAAGAGTAGCAATGGCAACGTAGATGCCTCCAATATTACCAACCTCACTGGTCAGCGCCGCTTGGGTCAACTGAATACCATCCAGGCCACTGCCAACATAATCCTCACCAAACAAAATGATAAAAGCTGTACAGGAACAAATAAGCAGAGTATCTGTAAACACTCCCAGTGCCTGAATAAATCCTTGTTTGGCGGGATGGGTTACATGAGCCGTTGCCGCAGCATTGGGGGCAGATCCCATACCAGCCTCATTGCTGAAAAGTCCCCGTTTAATCCCTTGCATCAGAGCCGTTCCTATTCCGCCACCAACGGCCTGATGCCAGCCAAAAGCATTACCGACAATTTGTTCAACAACTGCTGGAATACGGTCAATATTAGCCAATACAACAAACAAAGCCAATGCAATATAACCGACAGCCATGACAGGAACAATGACGCTACTGATGGCAGCAATACGATGTACACCTCCAAAAATAATGACAAGGGTTAATACCGAAATGACAATTCCTGAGTTCAAAGGCTCTATAGAAAAAGCACTTTGCAAGGCAGCACTCATGGTATTACTTTGCACCGAATTGAATGCAAGACCAAACGTGACCGTAATCAGTACCGCAAAAAGTACTCCCATCCAACGTTTCTTCAATCCACGCTCCATGTAATAGGCAGGGCCTCCGACATAGGAATGTTTTCCTTTGACTTTAAAAAGCTGGGCTAACGTAGATTCCACAAAGGCACTGCTGGAACCCAGCAGCGCAATAATCCACATCCAGAAAATCGCTCCTGGTCCACCTACCGTAAGGGCCGTTGCCACACCAGCCAGATTGCCGGTTCCAACACGGCTTGCCAGCGAAATGGTAAAAGCCTGAAAAGAAGAGATATGTTTCTCGTGTCCGTTTATCTTAGCAGTCGAATCACCCAGTAACCGGATCATCTCACCCAACATACGGAACTGTACGAAACGAGTCTTAACACTAAACCAGATGGCGCATCCCAACAACATGATTATCAGGATATAAGTCCACAAGACATAGTTGGCTTCATTTATGATATTCGTGAATAGCTCCATGAAATTTATTAATCAGATTTGAGTTTAAAATAAAATGTATGCTCTCTGAATACCGGTTCCACCAAGTCAAAACGAATAAAATCTGCCAGCAAGCCAATCACCAGCTTCCGCGGAAGCCCTGAAAGCCTGACACACTTATTCAACGTCAATTCGCCGTGCTGCCCCACCAGGTTTAATATAGACTGCTCTTTCTCTGTATAAGTCACTACCACTTCTTTTTTATTGTGAAACCACACGTTCAAGTGGACCGGAGTGGCCAAGATTGTTTCATCTTTAATGCGCAAGTAAGCCTTGGGCCGATTGTCTTCATCGAGGGCATAGACAGGCTTCTCCTTGCTTTCGGGAACATAAACCTCCAGCACATCTTTACCTTCCACCTTATATAATCGGTTATCAAGTTGTAGGGAAGGCTTACAATACATTGTAGCTGCAGCTTCTATCATGTAAAGCTCCTCTTCCGAACGTATTCCTGCTATTTTTCCGTTATCTTTTACTCCTATAAGCAACCTTCCCCCTCCGGTATTAGCAAAAGCCGACAAGCTCTTCGCTATTTTCCGGGCATCGGAAATGGCAAACTTGAAATCCTGATGCACATGTTCACCTTCAGTAATGAGTTGTTGTATATAATCCGCGTCTGTAGTCTGTTTCATTACCGGAACAACTCAATCACAATGTTTATGCGTCATGATGTCGAGCACCAGCTTGTCGGTCTCGTTCATGCCTTCAGAACCGATTTTCGTCAGATTACGGATACTGAAATCCACATTGTCTTCAATAATACCTTCTACTGAAGTCACACACTTTCCTTCCATGGCCAGGATGGCAGAGAATACAGCGGTAGATACCCCACTGGTCAATTTCAAAGCACAGCTTGGCTTGGCCCCGTCGCAAATCATACCTGTCAGATTAGCAATCATGTTCTGCACGGCATAAGCTACCTGCTTATACTCCCCTCCCATCAGGTAAGTAATTCCGCAGCTGCTTCCTGTAGCCGCCACGACACAACCACACAAAGCCGACAGACGTCCCAGATTCTGCTTGATGTAAATAGCTGTCAGATGACTAAGCACCAAGGCACGAATCAGTTCTTCTTCTGTCTTGTGATTCTCTTCCGCAAAAACTACAACCGGAAGCGTGGCAGCAATTCCCTGGTTTCCACTACCGGAATTACTCATCACCGGAATCATGGCTCCTGCCATACGGGCATCGCATGCAGCAGATGTGTACGAAAGGATATGCGTGAATGTATTGCTTCCCATGATACTCTGCTCACTGCGGCTGCTCTGCAAGGTTTTTCCCAGCTCATGTCCGTAATTCCCTTTAAACGAACGTTCCGCTGCTTGTAAGTTCAGGCGTTTGGCCTCCAGAATAAAGCGAATCTCATCCAGCGGAGTTGTAGTAGCAAAGTCGTACACCTTGCTCAGGTTCAATTCCACTTCTTCTGTATCTGCTTCAGCTCCCGCCTTGGTTCTATGATCGAACAAAACCTGACCGTTTCGCTCTGCATACACAAAGTTTGTATGCCCTCCGCTGATGATAGCAGTAGCCTCATCTCCATCGGCCGAACAAACCACCTCAATATACAGTTTCTCTTCGATACCGTCCTTCAGTTCTATCTTAATGCCTTGACCGGCTATCATCTGTTTTCCTTCTTCCACACTCTCGGGAGTAATGTCTTTCAGAACTTCCAGTCCATATTCCGATTTACCCTTCAAGGCCCCCAGTGCAATGGCAATTGGCAAACCAATCATGCCCGTACCGGGAATACCTACTCCCATGGCATTTTTCAAGATGTTAGCACTCAGACGTGCGGTAATCGTTTCCGGACACTTCCCCAATACTTCCGTAGCCTTGGCCACGCAAAGAGCCACAGCCACCGGTTCCGTACAACCGATGGCTGGAACCACCTCCCGCTGAATGAGTGCGATGATACGCTCTCTTTCTGCTTGTGCAATCATACTGATTATTTTTTATAGTTCTTCAATCCTGTTTGCAGGAATTCCACATATTTCTGAATATCCTCATCGTACGAATAAGACTTATTCAACGGCATTCCTTCGTTGTCGAGCAGCACATAGAAAGGCTGTGCGTTAGCTCCGAACTTGGAGCGCTGCAAGTAGCTCCACTTATCGCCCACCGTACGCAATGTACGTTCCGTACCGTTTTCCATCACCTTCACCGGTTCTGGCAATTTGGTCTTTTCATCCACATACAGCGTAATCAGCACGTAGTCCTCGTTCAACAGTTTGCTTACTGTAGGATCTGTCCATACAGCCAGTTCCATTTTACGGCAGTTCACACAACCATAGCCTGTGAAGTCAATCATCACCGGTTTTCCCTGCTGACGGGCATATTCCATTCCGGCATCAAAGTCATTGAACTTCGCATGCACTTCATTCTTATATAAATTGAAATCCTGTGTCTGCATAGGAGGAGCAAAAGCGCTCACAGCCTTCAACGGAGCACCCCACAAGCCCGGTACCATATATACGGCAAACGCCAGAGAAGCAAGTGCCATAAAGAAACGGGGCACACTTACCTTTGTGTCGTCATCATCGTGCGGGAATTTGATTTTTCCCAGCAGATACATACCCAGCAACGCAAAAATCACAATCCACAATGCCAAGAAGGTTTCACGATCCAACAGACGCCAGCCGTAAGCCAAATCGGCTACAGAAAGGAACTTCAATGCAAATGCCAGTTCCAGGAATCCCAGTGTCACTTTAATGACATTCATCCAGCCTCCCGATTTCGGCATGGACTTCAGCCATGACGGGAAGAGTGCAAACAGGGTGAACGGCAAAGCCAACGCAATGGCAAATCCCAGCATTCCGATGGCCGGTGCCACGATACTTTCAGAAGTAGATACTTCCACCAGCAAGAAACCGATAATCGGACCGGTGCAAGAGAAAGAAACCAATGACAGCGTGAAAGCCATTAGGAAAATACTCAACAATCCGGTAGTCTGTTCTGCCTTGCTGTCTACCGCATTACTCCACTTCGACGGAAGGGTAATTTCAAATGCCCCAAAGAAAGAAGCAGCAAAAACCACCAACATCAGGAAGAACAAGATATTAAATACCGCACTCGTAGACAAGTCATTCAAGGCACTGGCGCCGAAAATCAACGTAATGGCCAACCCCAAAGTAACATAAATCACTACGATAGAAGCACCATACGTCCAGGCATCCCGAATACCTTTCCGTTTATCCTTGGTACGTTTCAGGAAGAAACTTACCGTCATCGGAATAATCGGCCATACACAAGGAGTAAACAATGCCAGCAGTCCGCCTACAAATCCGGCAAAAAAGATATAAATCCATGAATGAGACTCATTGTTCACGTTTTCACCGAATGAGCTTAATTCCTTAATAACCGGTTTCCAGTAGTCAGCAGCTTCGCCCGCAGCCGTATCTTCACCAATGCGAAGCGGAACCAAATCCACCGATGCCGTATCTGCTAACATCAGGTTCTCTGTCGTTGCGACTGCTTCTTCCGCTGTTTGCTTTCCAGCAGCTTCCCCTTTGAAAGAAAACTCTACATTAGTAGGAGGCAAACAGTTTTCGTCATTACAAGCACCATACTGCAGATAACCGCTCACTTCATATTTCCCACCTTTCAACTTGATTTTCTGCACAAAGGTAGCCGTGCCTTCAAAGAAACGAACCTGCATACCGAATATCGGGTCCATCTTGTCAATTTCCTTACCGGCAGGTTTCAGTTTGCCAACCACCTCTGCCCCTTCAAGCTTATCCGTATTGAATGTAGCTGAAATAGGACCTCCTTCAGGCAGGTCAGTAGAATATACATGCCATCCCTTTTCCATTTTTCCGGTAAATACAATTTCCACCTCATCGGCAGAAACCGATTTCCATTCAGTCTTAAACTTTACCGGTTCCTGTATCTGAGCTAATACCGGCAAGCATAAAATGGCCATGAAAAGCCAGCTAATAAGTAGAATCTTCTTACTCATAAATATACCTTAGATGATGTAATAAAACTATATTCTGTAAAAAAAGCAAGGCAAAGATAATCATTTTTCTTTCTATAATGTAGGACGCTTTACGATTCACGAACGTTTTTTATTTTTAATACGACAATTTCTAATTTCGGAATTTTCCTCTTTTGGTTAATCATAGAGTGTCCAAATAATTTTTTCCTCTTTTGTTTGCAAAATAAAAAATAATCCCTACCTTTGCACCGCCTTTGAAAAACAAGGCAACTCTCAAAAGAGTTTTGGAGAGGTGGCAGAGTGGTCGATTGCGGCGGTCTTGAAAACCGTTGTACCGCGAGGTACCCGGGGTTCGAATCCCTGTCTCTCCGCAAGATACTGAAAATCAGTAAATTTAAAAGGTTACACCCAGTTTTACACATCACAATGTAAAACTGGGTGTTTTATTTTTCATATACTCTTACCATTTGCACGATTCAGAAACAAATCGTATCTTTGAACCAGAGTTTTAATCAAGCAAATACCTTGTATTTACCTCAAATTATCAATATCATGAAAATGAATCATTATGTAAAATGCGTAACCGCCGGCATTGTGTGTTCACTGATGTACGGTAATGTATGCGCGCAAGACACATTCGATCTGTCTTCCCAACGCTCGGAGAAACAAGATGTACAAGCTGTTCCCGGAAAAAAAGTAGACCACAAAGGACTTATCCTGAATCCGCAACCTCATCAGATAGTGACGATGGCCGGAAAAACGTGCGACCTGTCTCAGGGTATCAACCTGAAAGACAAGCAGAATAAATTTGCGGGTTACCTTGACTTCCTTTCTCCGAACAAGAAAGGAGTTAAGCTGACCATTGACTTCGGAGCGAAAGCGGCCAGGAAAGCCCACGTGAAAGAAGTATCCGGTGCATATGCCCTCGCCGTCAATGAAAAAGGAATCACCATCACGGGATTTGACGAACGCGGAGCCTTCTACGGCATACAGACACTGAAGCAGCTGGTAGAAAGTCCGGTTTCCGCAGGCGGAGCGCTCCCGTTTGTAGAGATAAACGATTATCCTGACCTGCCCAACCGGGGAGTGGTGGAAGGTTTCTACGGCACTCCGTGGTCGCGCGAGGTACGCCTGTCGCTCATTGATTTCTACGGAAAGTTCAAGATGAATTCTTATTTATATGGTCCTAAAGACGACCCTTATCACAGCTGTCCGAACTGGCGATTGCCTTATCCGGAGAAAGAGGCACAACACATCAAGGAACTGGTGGATGCCTGCAACCGCAACTACGTGGATTTTGTATGGGCCATCCATCCGGGACAGGACATCAAGTGGAACGAGGAAGATTATCAGAACCTGATTAATAAGTTCAACTGGATGTACGACTTAGGGGTACGTCATTTTGCCATCTTCTTTGACGATATTTCCGGAGAGGGTACCAACCCGCTGAAGCAGACAGAACTGCTCAACCGATTGACGGAAGAGTTTGTGAAGGTGAAAGGCGATGTTTCTCCGCTTACGGTCTGCCCTACCGATTACTCCAAACTTTGGGCGAACCCGACCGAGAAAGGTAGTCTGGCCATCTACGGAAAAACGCTTAATCCTGAAATCAAGGTGTTCTGGACGGGCGACGTGGTGTGCAGCGACCTGACACCCGAAACACTCGATTTCATCAACTCGCGTATCAAGCGTCCAGCTTACTACTGGTGGAACTATCCGGTGACCGACTACATCCGCAACTTCCTGCTTCAAGGTCCGGTGTACGGACTGGACACCAGTCTCACGGCTAATGAAACCTGCGGTATCGTGAGCAACCCGATGGAACATGGGGAAGCCTCCAAGCTGGCTTTATACGGAGTGGCCGATTATACCTGGAACATTGCCAACTACAATGCCATCGACAACTGGGAACGCGGACTGGCAGAGCTGGTTCCGGAAGCAACCGATGCCTACCGCACCTTTGCCATCCATTCCAGTGATACCGAAAACGGATACCGCCGGGATGAGTCATGGGAAACTCAGACTTTCCGGTTGGCTGACTGGACAGACGAAGCGGCTAACGCATTGGAAGAAGAATTCAAGAAAGTAGAAAGTGCACCGGCACATCTGGAAAGCAGTTGCAAGAATGCAGCCCTGATTAACGAGCTCCGCCCCTGGCTGACAGAGTTCGGTAAATTAGGTACACGCGGCAAGCAGGCCATCGAACTGGCACGTATCTACCGCTCAGGTAAAGACGATGCGCTGTTCTGGGAAAAATATATACAGAATATCATGACTCCCGAAGACCGTAGAAGCTATGAAGCTCACAAATCGGGTACGCTGAAACTTCAGCCGTTCTATGAGAATGTCATGGATGATATGGCACACGGATACCTGAAAAAACTGTCAGGCAAGGTACCGACTGACTACAGAGGTATCGGTTCTTTCAGCAGTGCGCATACCGTACAAACCAAGCTGATGTTCGACAATGATTCTACTACCTTCTATACCTCGGGAATTGCTCAGAAAGCAAACGATTGGATTGGTGTAGACCTGCGCGACGTGCGTGACGTGACAGAAATTTCGATTCTTCAGGGAAGAAATTCCAAGGATGATGTGGACTATTTCGACCATGCCATCGTGGAATGCTCGGCAGATGGAAGAACCTGGAAGGCACTGACCGGAGAACTCGATAAGCAATACATCATCCACTGGCAGGGAGCTCCGGAAAAAGCACGCTACGTACGCCTGAAACGACTGGATTCCAAACGCACCAACTATGCGTCTGTCCGTTCGTTCGACGTCAACCCGCTGCGTCCGGAAAACATGGGATTTTCACTTGAAGCGGACAGTCTGGACAAGGCTATCTATGCTTTCGACAACAACCTGGCGACTTCTTACAAGAGCACTAAGGCACTGACTTTCGGAGTAAAGGAGAATGTCAAGGCATATACCTTGCTCATGAATCGCCTGTCTGCCCCGTTGAAGTGCATCCAGCTGGACAAGAAAGGTAAAGTCGTATCAGAAACCATGATTGAAACTCCTTTTGCAAGAATCGAACTGGCCAACAAGAACGTAGCTAAGATTCGCCTGGAGGGAGTTGCGGAAGTATTTGAAATTGTGGCAATTGACTAATTTGAAAACATACATAAAAAAACGCCTTTACGTTTCTTCCAAAACGCTTTGACGTTTGAAACCAAACGCAAGGACGTTTTAGGAAAAACGCAAGGGCGTTTAAAAGCAAACGCAAGGACATTTTGAATGAAACGTCCTTGCGTTTTTTATGCCTTATTTTATTACCCGGAAATATTCCGGTTTACGGGGTTTTGCCGGAGCCGACTCTCCGTCAGGATAACCCAAAGAAAGGGCACCGATTCCCATCAAGCCTTCCGGAAGACCCCACTCTTCCATCAGTTGCTTACCTTCTTCCGTAGCAAACATTTCCCGTTCGCGGTGAATCCAGCAGCTGCCCAATCCTAAAGCATGAGCGGCCAGCATCATATTCTCCAGTACGCAACTTCCGTCCTGCACCGGATTGTTGGCCAGCGAGGGCGCAAACACCAACACGTAGGTAGGCGCATCGTAATAAGGATTCGAAGTCACTCCCATAATCTCGGCATTCATTTTTGCCAACCGGGCAAGCACTTCTTTCTTCTGTACAGCCACAATGTAGGGCGACTGCATACCGCGTGAAGTCGGTGCGTAAGTACCGGCTTCAAGTACGGCTTTCAACTCTTCATCCGTAATCTGCTCCGGTTTATACTTGCGGCAGCTACGGCGTGTTTCAATTACTTTCAAAAAATCATTTTCCATATTGTCACTCTTATTTTATTCTTAATATTACATTCCTTTTTTACGCTCTTCCCTACCGCCGTTTTTTGGACAACAGGGTTTGTACAATAGTCTGCATGAGGTAAGTGCGAACGTCTGTATTCTCCACACATTCCAAAGGGAATCCCAACACAAAAGTACGATAATCTTCTCCACGATAAACCGTACCGCTACCGTAATTTCCATTAGTATAGGCAAACGCAGAGTAAGCTCCTTCCACCGGCATGACACACTCCATGGACGGAACGGCATAAATGCTTTCATTAGCTCCACCCTGAATACGGAAGCTTGTACCGGCTCCCTTCACCGGAGCGGAAGAAAGGTTACTGAAACGACCTCCGTACGTGCATTTCAACACATTCTTGCCGAAATCGTCTTTCTGCAAATTCGCTCCCCACTTCGAACCGCTGACCAGCAAACGGCCTCCCTGACGGCAATAACCGGCCAGTGCTTCTCGCATGGAAGCAGAAAAGGTCTTGGCATCGGCACCACAAATCAAATCGACCATGTCATAGTGAGTCAAATCGGTACTTCCACTTTCCAGGGTTTCATCGCTGCATGACACGAACGAATAGCGTCCGGCACGCTGAATGGCCTTACCATGTATGAATACATAATCACGGGTATTGCCAGCAATCAGTCTTCCTTCCAAGACATCATCACTTACTCCCAGTCCGTCACCCGTTTCCAGTCCGGCTTTGTCGCGGTTGAACCCCTGCTGGTATCCGCAATAAGCAGGTGTCTGTCCGTCAGGAATTCCCGGATCGGCCTTCAGGTCGAACCCTTGCAACAGAGCAGAGTTGACTTCTGCCGGCCCCGATGTGGCATCAAATCCGTTGACAATAAGCAGGGTACCTTTGCTTCTCTTGGCCTTATAGGCAGACAGAATTTCGGAAGGGAAACTCTCTCCTCCCCGGTTCACAGCCGTCACCTTGAAACTGTAGGTCAGTCCCGGCTCCACTTTCACCGTATATTCCGGCTTGCGCACATATACTCCATTATCGAATCCACCGTAACCAATACGTGTATAAACGATGTATCCCTGCGGCTTGGCAGTGGGTTCCATCACATCTTCCACCGGATTCCAGTTCAGCGTGAAGGTGTTCTTTTTCTTTCCTTCACGAATGGCAAAGTGATTTACCGGAAGCGGCTGCACCACATAGTCCGTACCGTGCATGGTAGAAAGATACTTCAGCACAGACTTATACACGGAGCGTCCCACCGTAAACTTGAAATCCGGATTATGTCCCCACTTCATATCGGCAAAATTCTGGTGTGAGAGCAGTTCCAGAATCATGGAAGGCACAGCCGGCAGACGGGTTTCACTGTAGTTCCGGTTCCACATGCTTCGTCTGGCCCACTGCACGCCGAAACGGGAAGAAATGTCACGCTGCAATCCGGTCAGTACCATGTCGGTCAGATCGCGCGAAGCATAACGGGATACGCCACTGTTCAACTTTCCGTCATTGAAATCTGTGGTATAGATACCCAGCGAACCTACCAGTTCATCATCAGTCTTGAATCCGGCATCACTATGCAGACCTAATGTCATTTCAAACGGCACCTTCAATCCTTCTTCTGTCGGATTGTATACCGAACCACCACTCAGGTAATTCACCGTCAGCGAGCGGGCATTGATGTCGTCCGTATAATCATTCTTTCCTTCACTCTTGCTGTATACCGGATAAGGCATTCCGGCCCACTGTGCCCAGTAGCGCGCTCCTTCCAGGTAACGGGGTACTCCGCTCACTTGTCCGCCCCGCACAATGTTTCCCATACCGCCACCAAAACGGACCGCATCGGCACAAACCACTCCTTTTTGGGAACTTTCGTTACTCAGCACCACCATGCCGTAGTCGTTCCGGCCTTTATCAAACTCAAAAGTTCCTAAATACACCCAGGTACCCCCTCCCATCTGCTGGTTGACCTTAAATTCCGTCACCCCGCCGTTATGGAACACTAGGTACTTGGCATCCGACACACTCTCCGGCAGGGTCTGATAACTTACGTACACTGCGTATTTTCCTTTCTCGGGAATATCTGGAATCCACTCGGCAAAGGCTTTTTCAGGCTGCCCCTGAGTAGGAATAAAGCGGGCGGTACCGTCTGTAAACGGGTTATAGTTGTCAGGATACTGCCGGTATTTTTGGGCAAAACCCGGTTTATCGGTATCTTGCCAGCGGTATTTTTTATCTTCCACTTCCAGATAATGACTGCCTTTTGTGCAAGTATTGTTGTCCACAATCACTTCATGACGCTGCCAGTCTCGCTCACGTGGCGTAAAGACCACAGCCCCGGCATTCTCCAGCATCGGAATCAGGTAAGGCACCACGAACGACTGCGTAAACAGGTCTTCCGTAGTACAAAACAGTCTGGGCCGCTGCCAGCGCCACTCATTCCGCTCGTTCCGGTACACCTTGCCATGGCTTTGCCACAAGGCTATATGCCGTCCCTCCAGTCCCCGGCTGATTTCATACGGACGTGACACATTCGTCACCCACGGATTTCCCTTCGCCTCCAGCTTGCCATACAGACGCGTCTTGTCCTGTTTCTTGCGGTACGCATTAGGCACCAGGTCTTCAATGAGCTTGCCATCAGCATACACCTGCAAGGTATAATAATTCACCGGTCCCGGTAGCGACTGCTTCAACAAACGGTAGATGGCCGACACGTTTTCTTCCGTAAATGGCTGATAGCCAAAAGCCGGATTGGCATACACACGCAATACCTTCTTCTCATGCTCCACCTCAAAACGTTCCAGCTTGCACTTACCGATACGGGCATACGAAGTCTCATAACTGGTAAAAAAATCTTTCAGACGTTGCTCTGTGGTCTGTTCCAGACTTTGTCCGGACACCGCCCCTGCCAGGCAAAGAAAGCCTGACAGCAAAATAGCAAATTTATTCATATACATTTTATAGGGTTGCCACAAAGGTACAAAATATCACAGATTCTTGTTCATCCAAATAAAAAAAGCCGTCCGGCATCTTTCGGATACCGGACGGCCAATGCATTTATTTTCGACTGACTTTTATCAGTTGTTTTCCGGACGAAGTTTACGTACGGTTACTGCAGTCTGCCACATTTCGCTTTCACGCAATGCTTTCAATTCTGCATTCAGTTTCTCACGATAATCAGGCTGAGAGTTGCTGTCGATAGAAATCTGAGCTTCGTTTCCTGACTTCACGCTCTGATACAATTTCTGTACAACCGGTTTGATAGCATCGTGGAACGGGCCCATCCAGTCAAGTGCACCGCGCTGTGCAGTAGTAGAGCAGTTAGCATACATCCAGTCCATACCGTTCTTAGCAAACAGCGGCATCAATGACTGAGTCAGCTCTTCAACTGTTTCATTGAATGCTTCCGACGGAGTATGTCCGTTTTCACGAAGTACTTCATACTGTGCCAGCAGCAATCCTTGAATAGCTCCCATCAAAGAACCACGTTCGCCAGTCAAGTCAGAAGTAGCTTCACGCTGGAAAGTAGTTTCAAACAAATAACCTGAACCGATACCGATACCTAATGCGATGGTACGTTCGTATGCCTTACCCGTAGCATCCTGGTAGATAGCATAAGAAGAGTTCAAACCACGACCTTCCAGGAACATGGTACGCAAAGAAGTACCTGAACCTTTCGGAGCCACCATGATTACATCTACATCTGTCGGAGGAACTACGCCTGTACGGTCATTCCAAGTGATGGCGAAACCATGAGAGAAATACAGTGCTTTTCCTGCAGTCAGACAAGGTTTGATAGTAGGCCATACAGAAATCACAGCTGCATCCGACAACAAACACATAATTATAGTAGCTTTCTGGCAAGCTTCTTCAATGCTGAACAAAGTTTCTCCCGGTACCCATCCGTCAGCCACAGCTTTGTCGTAGGTCTTACCCTGACGCTGTCCGACAATGACGTTGAAACCGTTGTCACGCAGGTTCAAAGACTGGCCCGGTCCCTGTACACCGTAACCGATAACAGCAATGGTTTCGTCTTTCAATACTTCACGTGCTTTTTCCAATGGAAACTCTTCGCGGGTCATTACATTTTCAATAACTCCGCCAAAATTCATTTGTGCCATAATTTTCTTACAATCTTTTTACGCAGCCTGAAGCTGCTAGTTGTTAGTATAATGTTAATCTCTAAAAATCACTTTACTCCGGACTACGACCTCCGAGCCGTTTTTCTTCACCTCTACATCGTATTCGTTTTCGCCCGTCTGCTCCCGATAGAAGCTCAAGGTATCTCCGTAATAACTTTCAGCCACATAGGCCATCTCAAACCGACGGATACGCTTTTCACGGAACATTTCCATAGGGAACAAATCCAGAATATGCTCGATGTACTTGATGCTGTTCACGTGGCCGTTCAAGTCAATGTCACTGTATTTCACCTGACATTTGCCCACCAGCTCCGGATGACTCACCTTGATACGTCCCGGTTTGTCAATCGGACAGTCCTTCACGCATACATAGTCAACTATCGACCCGCCGTGCAGTGTCAGCAAATCGGCCGGCTTGCGGGTTTCCATACTGATCATGGCCCATATCGAACGAGCATAACCGATGGCTTTTCCGTCTTTATCCAGGATGGCAAAATTTCGGTCCGTAAACAGACGGTACACATTTTCCACCCACGTCTGTATGGAGAAACTTTCGTATGCGCGAGGCATATCCTCCAGTTCTATTGCCAGTCGGGAAAGTACCCACGTGTAATGATTCTCATTCAGCGTGGCAATACCAAATCCTCTGTCGGCTGCATGAAACCCGGCGCAGTTCAGCAAATGGTTGCCCAATACGCCCATAGTCAGCCGTTCCATAAAATCCACATGAAACGGTTCGGCTACAAACCGGTAAGTTCCAACTTTACTGTCCTCTGTCATATCTCAATCCTTTTGATTCTGATACCGTTCTTCGCGGTGTGCCAGGTACTCATTCACCCGTTCAAAGCAACTTGTCGAAACGGCAATACGCCCGGAGCGTACAAACTGCAACACACAGTTCAGCTGTTTCAGCTCCTGATACAACGACGTGATGTCATCGCTCATTCCCACCATTTCCACGATTGAAAAAGTAGGATTCACCTCTACGATATGAGCACTGTAACGACGAATCACCTTCGAAGCTTCCGGATTGGCCTGAAACTCCGGAGTAGCAACCTTGTACATGGCTACTTCACGCTGGAAAATCTCCTTATCCGTGAAATAATGCGCCTGAATCACGTCTATCTTCTTCTCGATTTGTGTCACCACCTTATCTATCGCATCTGGAGTAGTCCAGCAAGTAATGGTATATTTGTGCACTCCCTTTATGGAAGAAGCCGACACATTCAGACTTTCAATGTTTATCTGACGACGGGTAAACACAGCCGTAATCTGATTCAATATACCGGCAATGTTTTCCGAATGAACGATGATTGTATATAAAGTCTTATTGCTATTCATAATTCACCTCCTTCTCCTCTCAACATTCCATTAACATATAGTTGACCGAACTTCCCGGAGGAGTCATCGGCAACACGTTTCCTTCTTCTACCACACAAACTTCCAACAGGAAAGGACCGTCGGTCGACAACATTTCCTGAATGCCGTCGTTCAGTTCCTCACGGCTCATCACTCTTCGTGAAGCAATTCCATAAGCCGAAGCAATCTGCATGTAATCCGGATTCATCATCGGAGTAAAAGAATAACGGCGATTGAAGAACATAGCCTGCCACTGACGTACATTACCCAGGTAATTGTTGTTCATCAATATAATCTTGACCGGAGACTTCTGTTCCATCACCGTGCCCAGTTCCTGCATGGTCATCTGCAAACCTCCATCACCCATAAAGGCACACACCGTACGGTCCGGACGACCGAATGTCGCACCAATGGCAGCCGGAAGACAGAAACCCATGGTTCCCATACCACCGGAAGTAACGATACTGCGAGGTTTCGTGAATTTGAAGTAACGGCAAGCCATCATCTGGTTCTGACCTACATCGGTCACCAGAATCGCTTCATTATGGGTAGCTTCGCTGACTGCATTCACCACTTCACCCATATTAATGGGGCCTTCTTTCGGAAATACTTCTTTTTCGATTACCTGATTGAATTCCTTCTCCTCGTATGGTTTGAAGCTTGCAATCCATTCCTCGTGTTTCTGCGGCTGAATCAGTTCAGTAAGTAAAGACAAAGTGCGTTTGCAGTTTCCGAGCACCGGTACATCTACCGCCACATTCTTTCCGATTTCCGAAGGGTCCACATCTAAATGAATTATTTTGGCCTGTTTGGCGTAGGTTTCCAATTTTCCCGTCACACGGTCATCGAAACGCATACCTACGGCAATCAGCACATCACATTCGTTGGTCTTCACATTCGGGCCTAAATTACCGTGCATACCCAGCATACCTTTATTCAGGCGGTGATTGCTTGGCAAAGCCGACAAACCCAGCAAGGTACATCCACACGGGATGTCTGCCTTTTCTACAAAGTTCAGCAACTCTTTCTGGGCATTACCTAATTCTACTCCCTGGCCAACCAGCACCAACGGACGTTTGGCCGCATTGATTAAGGCAACCGCCTCAGCCACTGCCGTAGAATCAGTTTCAGGATCCGGATCATAACTGCGAATGAAATCAACGTTTACCGGCTCATAATCCGTCATGTCCACCTGTGCATTCTTGGCAAAATCGAGCACCACCGGTCCCGGACGTCCGCTACGTGCAATATAGAACGCACGAGCCACAGCCCAAGCCACATCCTCCGCACGGCGAATCTGGTAGCTCCATTTGGAAATCGGCTGCGTCACGCCCACCAAGTCAACTTCCTGAAAGGCATCCGTACCCAGCAATCCGGCTCCCACCTGACCGGCAATCACCACAATCGGTGTACTGTCAATCATGGCATCGGCTATTCCTGTAATGGTATTAGTAGCCCCCGGACCACTTGTCACCAGGCAAACACCCACTTCTCCCGATACACGGGCAAAACCTTGAGCCGCATGTGCAGCCCCTTGTTCATGACGAACCAGAATGTGATTCAATCTGTCGCGATGGTCATACAACGCATCAAATACCGGCATGATAGCCCCTCCCGGATAGCCGAAAAGCGTCTTCACACCTTCATGCTCCAAAGAGCGCATCAATGCTTCCGAACCTGATATTTTTTCTTTACTCATAAGCCTCTCTTTATTCTACGATTCTCACTCCACCTTTATCTGCTGAGCTCACCATGCTGGCGTATGCCTTCAGTGCCTTCGAAACTTTCCGGTCGCGTGTCACCGGTGTCATCGGGCGCTGAGCCAGTTCTTCATCCGAGAGCTTCACATTGATAGAGCGGTTAGGAATATCTATTTCAATGATGTCACCATCTACAATCTTACCAATATTACCTCCGGCAGCTGCTTCCGGAGAAATATGTCCGATACTCAGTCCGGAAGTTCCTCCACTGAAACGTCCGTCGGTAATCAGCGCACATTCTTTACCCAGATGTTTGGATTTAATATAAGAGGTAGGATACAGCATCTCCTGCATGCCCGGACCACCTTTCGGACCTTCATGAGTAATGACTACTACATCGCCGCTCACAACCTTACCTCCCAAGATTCCCTCACAGGCAGCTTCCTGCGAATCAAATACCTTGGCCGGTCCGGAGAACTTCCAGATGCTTTCATCCACTCCGGCTGTTTTTACCACACAGCCATCCTGTGCGATGTTTCCTTTCAATACAGCCAAGCCACCATCCTTGCTGTACGCATGCTGCAAGTCGCGGATGCATCCGTTGGCACGGTCGGTATCCAGTTCCTTATAAGTAGCATTCTGTGCGCCTAACTGAATACAGAACTTACCGCCCGGTGCACTTGAATAAATGCGCTGTGCTTCTGGATCGACTTCCGGTACACAAACAGCATATTTTGCAATAGCTTCCGCCAGTGTCGTACCATCCACACGATGAACCGTAGTATCCAGCAATCCACCTTTGGCCAGCTCGCCCAGAATGTTCAGGATACCTCCGGCACGGTTCACATCCTGAATATGGTACTTTTGTGTATTGGGAGCCACCTTACAAAGACAAGGCACCCGGCGTGACAACATATCAATGTCGTCCATCTTGAAATCCACCTCCGCTTCGTGAGCCACGGCCAGCAGGTGAAGCACCGTATTGGTAGAACCACCCATGGCAATATCGAGCGTCATGGCATTCAGGAAAGCCTGACGAGTGGCGATACTGCGTGGCAGCACACTGTCGTCTCCTTCCTCATAATATTTATACGCATTCTTTACAATCAATGCAGCTGCATCCTTGAACAACTGCTTACGGTTGGCATGAGTAGCCAAGATGGTACCATTTCCCGGAAGTGCCAGACCGATAGCCTCATTCAGGCAGTTCATAGAGTTGGCAGTAAACATACCCGAGCAGCTTCCGCATCCCGGGCAAGCATGACGTTCAATTTCAGCTACGTCTTCATCGCTCACCGTCGAATCGGCCGACTTAATCATGGCATCAATCAAATCCAGATGCTGTCCGCCCCACTCTCCGGCCTCCATCGGCCCGCCAGACACAAACACAGTCGGAATATTCAGACGCATGGACGCCATCAGCATCCCCGGGGTAATCTTGTCACAGTTGGAGATACATACCATCGCATCCGCCTTGTGTGCATTCACCATATATTCTATACTGTCGGCGATGATGTCGCGCGAAGGCAAAGAATACAACATCCCATCATGCCCCATTGCGATTCCGTCGTCGATGGCAATGGTATTAAATTCTGCCGCAAAGCATCCCAGCTTCTCAATTTCTGCCTTGACCTGCTGACCGATTTCATGCAGGTGAGTATGCCCCGGTACAAATTGTGTAAAAGAATTCACGATGGCGATAATCGGTTTTCCCATCATTTCCTTTTTCATTCCATTGGCCACCCACAATGCTCTGGCACCTGCCATGCGGCGACCTTCCGTGCTCATCGAACTACGTAACTGATGTTTCATTTTCCTCACTCTTTAATTAAAAAGCCTCTCTCATCGTCTGGTGAGAAAGGCTTTCCATATTATCACAACTGCATGATTACATACACGAAACCTTCTCACCTCTTGGTGCCACGACCACGACGCGAATAATATGCAGGACTGCCAGGTTTACCAATGTATTCAGTGTAATCATATCTGTCTTCTCTCGTTTTTTGTTTACAGATGCAAAGGTAAAGGGTTTTTTGTAACACGCAAATAAAATAACACTTTTTTTTCAAATAAATTATTATTCGTAAGAAACTCCGCATTTTTGTTGTCAGTTTATCATCTTCATATTTTCATATACAACGCATAAATTTAGGCAGATTCATCTCTGTAAAACTTCTGAATCTAAGTCTTTTCATCCTATTGTTCTTTCCCATCCCAACATCTATTTATTTAAGAATATATCTTGATATACCTTATTTTATTTCATTTAAAGATTCCAATTCTTATTCTTTTTTAATATCTACGCGTTTTTTAGAAAAAACATTTGGATATTGATGTTTTTTTATATCTTTGCCACCAATTAAAATTCAACTTTAAAAACAACTAAAGCTATGAAACATTTTGGAAAAATGATTGTTGGTGCTTGCACCGTTTTAACCTTAACTTGTACACCTGCGCAATTGCTTGCTCAAAGCCTTTCACCTTCCACTCAGTGGGAATGGAATAAAGGTACCATCGTAATAAAATCCCCGGAACGTCCAGCCGGACAGGAGTCTGTCATCGGTCTGACTGTACCTAAAATGAACGTTGTACGCGTAGGTTTCGTAGGACTGGGAATGCGTGGTCCGGGAGCAGTGGAACGTTTTACTCACATTGCCGGAACTAAAATCGTAGCTTTGTGTGACTATGAAAAAGAACGTGCAGAAAAATGCCAGAAATACCTGCAGAAAGCTTGTCTTCCTGAAGCAGCTGTGTATTCAGGTGCAGAAGGATATAAAGCGCTCTGCGAACGCGAAGACATTGACCTGGTATACATTGCAGCCGACTGGGATCACCACTTCCCGATTGCCAAGTATGCCATGGAGCATGGAAAGAACGTAGCCATCGAAGTGCCGTCTGCCATGAACCTGGAACAGTGCTGGGAACTTATCAACCTGTCTGAAACTACTCGCAAGCACTGCATGATTCTGGAAAACTGCTGCTATGACTGGTTCGAAATGAACACCCTGAACATGGCACAGCAGGGAGTATTCGGAGAAGTACTCCGCGCACAAGGAGCTTACATCCACAACTTGGATGATTTCTGGCCTTACTACTGGAAAAACGGAAAAGAAGACAAACTGGGATGGCGCTTGCGTTACAACAAGGAAAACCGTGGCGACGTATACGCTACTCACGGCCTTGGCCCTGTAGCTCAGGCATTGAATATTCACCGTGGTGACCGTATGGCTACCCTGGTAGCAATGGATACAAAATCGGTACACGGAAAAGCATTGGTAGAAAAAGCAACCGGCGAACCTTGCGATGAATTCCGTAACGGTGACCACACTACTACACTTATCCGTACAGAAAACGGTAAAGTAATCGAAATCCAGCACAACGTAATGAATCCTCAGCCTTACAACCGTCTGTATCAGCTGACAGGAACAAAAGGATTCGCTAATAAATATCCGGTAGAAGGCTATGCCGTAGACGCTGCTCAGATGAAAGCTTCTGGCGTACAGCCGAAAGTAGACAACCTGAGTTCTCACTCATTCCTTCCGGAAAAAGAAATGGAAGCACTGGTCAACAAATACCAGCATCCTATCTTGAAGAAATACGGTGAAATGGCAAAAGAAGTAGGTGGACACGGTGGTATGGACTTCATCATGGACAGCCGTATGGTATACTGTCTGCAGAACGGTCTGCCATTGGATATGGACGTATACGACTTGGCTGAATGGTGTGCATTGGCCGAACTGGGAGCTATCTCTATGGACAACGGATGTGCAGCTGTAGCCTTCCCCGACTTTACTCGCGGACACTGGAACGACGTGAAAGGCTTCCACCATGCATTTGCTACTCCGGAAGATGAAGCCGCTGCCGAACTGGCTGCTGAAACTGCTACCCTTTCACTCAAAGCACAGGGTATGAAAGAATGGTTGGCAAAATCAAAGAAAGCTGAAGTATCAAAAGAAGAAGCTGAAGCACGCGTAAAACAACTTTCTGATCAGCTGGAAAAGACTCAGAAGAAAGCTAACGGTGCAGAAAGCAAGGAACTGAAAGATGCAGTAAAACAAGCAGAAAAGATGCTGAAACAAGCTCAGAAAATGCTGAAATAATCATATTTTACCAAAGGTATTAGTTCCTATATACCTAAAACTAAAAGGCCGGTCCCAATTTTGAGAATCCGGCCTTTTTCTTTATCTGACACCAGGCATTTTCGGACTGCTCCATCCTGTTTAAATTCGAATATATAGATAAACCCTAGAGTTCCCACAATATTTCTCCATAGAAATGCATCTGTCATTTTGTTCATTTTTTCTTCTCCAGGAAAGAAAATTCAACCCTCAGGGTTTATCCTTGTATGTACCTGCGAAGGAGAATGAGTTTAGAAAAATCAAGAAGAAACAGGATATTACATAAGAAAAGACAGAAGAAATCAACAAAGATATTTTATCTACAAAAAGAGAATAAATAATTAAAACAAACATCATTTAGCCACTTTAAAAATTTTTCTATTCCCGCTTGAAATAGAAAATAAAGTCCTCAAAAGTCTTCATTTTAAGGTCCGCGAAAAAGACATAAGTGCGTTTGTTCCAAAACTCCTAAGAGTTTTCAGAAAAACGCAAGGACGTTTTAGGCAAAACTCCTTTGCGTTTGACTCCGAACGCCAAAGCGATTTTTCCGGATTTTCATTTTTCATTCTCTCGCAACGATCATTCCATTCCTATTCTACCCCCTCTACAGATAGCTGTAGCGCAGGTAAGATTTTCAATTCCAAAAAGGCAGCTGCACGGATGGAACATTTTGTATCAAACTACGGTTAGCAGATTTTTCAAATTCAATACTTTTTGTCAGCAATTATCCGTAACAAACAAGCATTTTAACAAAAAAGGAATGTCATTCCCGAAGCAAGAAAGACTCTTGAAAGCCTTTGCGGGAATGACATTCCTTATTTCAATCTATCTTTGGCGGCGCACTCACACGCCCGGCATCTTAAATACCCAAAGATTTCTTCACTGCATCTACTTTTTCTTTTGCATCAGCTACGGCACCTGCATAGCACTTCGGACAGTGCATTTCGCCCTTGATTTCCATGTAGAACTTAATCTTAGGTTCTGTTCCGGAAGGACGTACAGAAACTTTTGTACCATCGGCTGTAAAGAACTGAAGTACGTTTGATGTTTCCGGCATATCCAGGTCTGTAGCTTTTCCAGTATTGTCGGTAGCCTTCAACGTCTTGTAGTCTTTCACCAGTACTACTTCCGAACCACCTAATTCTTTCGGCGGGCATGCACGGAAGTTGTCCATCATGGCCTTGATTTCGTCAGCACCTGTCTTACCCGGTTTCACTACGTTGACTGTTACTTCCAGTGAGAAGCCATATTCTACGTAGATTTCCATCAGCACGTCATACAAGGTCTTGCCCTGGTCTTTAGCCCATGCACAGATTTCAGCCAGCAATGAACATGCAGAAACGGCATCTTTATCACGTACGAAGTCTTCTGCCAAGAATCCGTAGCTTTCTTCACCGCCACCGATGTACTGTTCCTGACCTTCGCGCAGACGGATTTCACGGGCAATCCATTTGAAGCCGGTGTAGCAGTCAAGCATCTTGATATGGTTCTTGTCAGCTACCTTCTTAATCAGTTCCGTAGTAACGATGGTCTTCACGATGAATTCGTTGCCTTTCATCTTGCCCATAGCGATACGGTTCTTGATGATGTAGTACAAGAAAATCAAGCAAGTCTGGTTACCGTTAATCAATACCCATTCGCCCTTGCTGTCCTTGCAAGCCATACCTACACGGTCAGCATCCGGGTCGGAAGCCATCACGATGTCGGCATCGATTTCTTTTGCCAGCTTGATGGCCAATGTCAGTGCTTCTGCATTTTCCGGGTTCGGAGATACCACTGTAGGGAAGTCACCGCTCTTCACCATCTGTTCGGCTACGCAATGTACGTTTTCAAAGCCCCACAACTTGAGTGACTGCGGAATCAGTGTCATTCCGGTACCGTGAATCGGAGTGTACACAATCTTCAGGTCTTTCTGACGCTGGATTACTTCCGGGTCGATAGACAATGTGTGTACCTGACGCAGGTATTCGTCGTCAATTTCCTTGCCTACAATCTGAATCAGTTCTTTATTGCCCTGGAACTTGATTTCGCTTACGCTGGTAATCTTGTTCACTTCGTCGATGATACCTTTATCGTGTGGAGCCAGCACCTGTGCACCGTCTTCCCAGTATGCCTTGTAACCGTTGTATTCTTTCGGGTTGTGAGAAGCAGTGATATTGATACCGCTCTGGCAGCCCAGGTGACGGATAGCAAATGACATTTCCGGAGTAGGACGCATATCTTCGAACAAATATACCTTGATGCCGTTGGCAGTAAAGATGTCGGCAGAAATTTCTGCAAACTTACGGCTGTTGTTACGGCAGTCGTGACCTACCACTACTGAAATGTCTTTCTTTCCGGCAAAGCATTTGTTCAGGTAGTTAGCCAAGCCCTGAGTAGCAGCACCTACTGTATAGATGTTCATTCTATTGGAACCAGCTCCCATGATACCACGCAAACCACCTGTTCCGAATTCCAGGTCTTTGTAAAACGCATCAATCAAATCGGTCTTATCCGGATTTTCAAGCATGGCTTTTACTTCGGCCTGTGTTTCGGCATCGTATGCTGCGGTCAACCACGTTTGAGCCTTCTCTGTACACTGTTTAATTAATTCATTGTTTTCCATGATTATAATGTTTAATAAATAATAAATCGTTCTATAAGAGACAGACAAAAATAAAAGATTCAAAGAAATTATCCTAATAAAAACCTTCGTATTTTTTAGAGTCAATCCAAAAAGATTGTAGCTTCAGGATTTCTTAATATCTTTGTAACCGCTTAACAAATACGAAAAATGAGACAAAAAATGATACTGGCACTGGTTTTGGGAGGAATGCTGTCTGCCCAGGCCCAGCACGTCCAGGAGAGCAAGTTCTGCTCTCCTTTTAATTTTCCGATTCTGCTCAGTGCCAATTTTGGAGAACTTCGTCCGAACCATTTTCACAACGGACTGGACATCAAGACGCAAGGCGTTACAGGTAAACCGATTCACTGCATTGCCGACGGTTATGTGTCGCGCGTGGCAGTGCTGCACGGAGGATACGGACAGGCCATTTACGTGACGCATCCCAACGGACTGACTTCGGTGTATGGACACGTGATTTCCTTCGCAAAAAATATACAAGCTTACGTACGCCAATATCAGTATGCGCATGAAACGTTTGTGTGCGACCTGAAATTCCAGCCCGGACAATTCCCGGTGAAAAAGGGAGACATCATTGCCCTAAGCGGTAATGAAGGGGCTTCGGCCGGACCTCACCTGCACCTGGAGCTGCGACGCACTGAAACGGGGGAATACATTGACCCGATGCCGTATTTCAAGCATCTGCTGAAAGACAGCAAGGCACCTGTAGGCAGCCTCATCGGTATTTATCCCATACAGGGAAAAGGGGTGGTCAACGGGGCCAGCCACAAGAAACTCCTCGCTATCGGCAACCTGAAACAGCCTGTACATGCATGGGGAGAGATTTATACTGGCATCAGCGCCAAAGATTACATGGACGGTACGTCGAATTTCTACGGGGTGCACTCAGTTACGCTGTATGTAGACTCCGTGCAGGTGTTCAACAGCACAACCGACAAGGTACTACCCGATGAAAACAGGATGATCAACGGTTTTACTGACTATGAGGAATTGACACGCACCCGCCGGCTCATTATGCGTTCTTACAAGCTTCCGGGCAACCGACTGCGACTGCTGCACACCAATGAGAACTGGGGGGCTGTAACTATCAACGAAGAAAGGGATTATCACTTCCGGTATGTACTGGAAGACAATTTCGGGAACCGCAGGACCTATCAATTTACCGTAAAGGGTAAACGGCAGGATATTCCTGAATACAAGCCGGAAGCCAATGAAATGCTATACTGGAACCGGACCAACGTCATTCAGAAACCAGGCATGGAACTGGTGGTGCCACGCTATTATGTGTACGAGGATGTTCCGCTCCGCACGGACATGCGGGGAGACAGTTCACACATCGCCTTTGACTACATACTGGATGCCGGACGAACACCCATTCACAGCTACTGCGACTTGTCCATCGGCCTGCGCCACATGCCCGTGGCCGACACCACGAAATACTACATCGTGCAGAAAGCCGGAAAATGGCGAAGTTCCATGGGAGGAAAATACGCCAACGGATGGATAAAGACACGCGTACGCTCACTCGGCACCTTCTCTGTGGACGTGGATACCATTGCCCCGCAAATCACTCCTATCGGTCAGGGCGGATGGCGCACCAGCCGAAATATCCGTTTCCGGATAAAGGATATGGAATCGGGCATCGGAAGCTACAAGGTATACATCGACGGCAAGTTCGTATTGTTTGGCCTGAAAAAAGGCATTTTAGTGATTCAGGACCCGGAGAAAGTAAAGAAAGGGGTATCGCACAAACTGGAAGTGACGGTAACCGACCAATGCGGAAACATGACACGCAAAGAATACAAATTTTAAAACCGCCTTTTATTTTTAAATCATAAAAAACAATCTGTTCGTATGAAAATGAAAAGATTACTGCTGGCTGTCCTTCTGCTGACAGCATACATGGCCAACGGATGGGCATGTACAAACTTCATCGTAGGAAAGAAGGCTTCGGCCGACGGTTCCGTCATCGTTTCTTACTCTGCCGATTCTTACGGTATGTTCGGCTATCTGTGCCATTTCCCGGCTGCACAGCATGCTCCGGGCACCATGCGCGACATCTACGACTGGGATTCGGGCAAATACCTCGGTAAAATCAAGGAAGCCAAACAGACGTACAATGTCATCGGCAACATGAACGAATTTCAGGTTACTATCGGAGAAACGACTTTCGGCGGACGTCCGGAACTGGTGGACAGCACCGGCATCATGGACTACGGAAGCCTGATTTACGTGGCACTGCAACGTTCACGCACCGCCAAGGAAGCCATCAAGGTGATGACTGACTTAGTGAAGGAATACGGTTATTACAGCAGCGGTGAGTCTTTCTCCATTGCCGACCCGAACGAAGCATGGATTATGGAAATGATTGGTAAGGGACCGGGCGTGAAAGGAGCCGTATGGGTGGCTGTACGCATTCCAGACGACTGCATTGCCGCACATGCCAACCAGAGCCGCATCCATAAATTTGACATGAACGACAAGGAAAACTGTCTGTACTCGCCCGATGTCATTTCATTTGCCCGTGAGAAAGGTTATTTCAGTGGGGTAAACAAGGATTTCAGCTTTGCCGATGCCTATTGCCCGCTCGACTTTAGCGGCCTGCGTTTCTGCGAAGCACGTGTATGGAGTTTCTACAACATGTTCAGCAAATCAACCGGACAGTCTTACCTTTCTTACATTCAAGGTGACAGCAAGGAACCGATGCCTTTGTACGTAAAACCTGACAACAAGGTTTCTGTTCGCGACATCCAGCACGCCATGCGTGACCACTACGAAGGTACGGCCCTCGACATTACAAAAGACATGGGAGCCGGCTGCTTCCAGATGCCTTACCGTCTGTCTCCGCTGACGTTCAACGTTGACGGTCAGGAATATTTCAACGAACGCCCCATCTCTACTCAGCAGAGTGCGTTCGTATTCGTATCGCAGATGCGCTCTACCCTGCCCGACGCCATCGGTGGTGTGCTCTGGTTCGGACTGGACGATGCCAACATGACGGTGTTCACTCCGGTGTACTGTAACACAGACAAGGTACCTTATCCGTATCAGCAGGAGAACGGCGACTGCGTAACTTTCTCATGGGACTCTGCTTTCTGGATCTACAACTGGGTGGCCGACATGATTCGTCCGCGCTACAACCTGATGGTGGAAGACATACGCACCGTACAGAATACGCTGGAAGATACCTATGCACAATCGCAGGAAGGCATTGAAAGTGCAGCCTTGAAACTGTATCAGCAGAATCCGGCCAAGGCAAAAGAATACCTGACCAACTATACCCACATGACGGCTCAGACTGCTGTAGACAGCTGGAAGAAGTTGGGAGAATTTTTGATTGTACGCTACAACGACGGTGCGGTAAAACGCATGCAGAACGGACAGCTGCAACGTCCGAAAACAGGAAACACAGCTCCGCTGGACCGTCCGGGATACAGCAAGGAATTCTTGCAGGAACTGGTAAAAGCAACCGGCGAACGCTATAAAATGAAAGAGTTGAAGTAGGATATTTTTCTGCTGCTTTCTCATTCTACAATCAAAAGTTATGATTATTTTTGCAAAAAATAAAGCATATAAGCGAATCAGAACAAGCTAAATGATAGAGAAACATATTGTACTCGAAGATATCGACCCGGTAATCTTCTACGGCCCCAACAACGCCCACATACAAATGATCAAGGCCCTGTTCCCGAAACTGAGAATAGTGGCACGCGGCAATGTCATCAAGGTCATGGGAGATGAAGAGGAAATGTGTGCCTTCGAAGAAGCCGTTCTTGCACTGGAAAAATATTGCGTGCAATATAACTCGCTCAATGAGGAAACGATTCTCGACATCGTAAAAGGCAATGCGCCTAAAACGGAAAAGGCGGGAAACGCCATCGTGTTCAGTGTGACGGGTAAGCCCATCATCCCCAGAAGCGAGAACCAGCTGAAACTAGTGCAGGAGTTTGAAAAGAATGACATGATTTTTGCTATTGGTCCTGCCGGTTCAGGTAAGACCTATACCGCCATAGCACTGGCAGTACGGGCGCTGAAGAACAAGGAAATCAAAAAAATCATCCTGAGCCGCCCTGCCGTGGAAGCGGGTGAGAAATTGGGTTTCCTACCAGGCGACATGAAGGATAAAATCGACCCTTACCTACAACCGCTGTACGATGCCTTGCAGGACATGATTCCGGCCGCCAAGCTGAAGGAATACATGGAGCTGAATGTCATACAGATTGCCCCACTGGCTTTCATGCGTGGACGTACGCTGAATGATGCCGTAGTTATTCTGGACGAAGCCCAGAACACGACTACCCAGCAAATCAAGATGTTTCTCACCCGTATGGGTATGAACACCAAAATGATTGTCACGGGAGACATGACACAGATTGACCTTCCCGCTTCGCAGACTTCCGGACTCGTGCAGGCCATCAAGATTCTGAAGGGGGTAAAAGGAATCAGCTTCATCGAACTGAACAAGAAAGACATCGTACGTCATAAACTGGTGACACGCATCGTGGAGGCTTACGAAAAATTCGAGGAAAAAGAGAAAGCAGAAAGAAAAACTACGCGTACGGCTAAAGAACCGGAAAAAACGCCGCAGGCATAAACCATAAATGAATTCTATTCATTACTAAACATAACAAGACAATGAGTAAAGCATTAACAAAAACAGACTTTCACTTTCCTGGACAGAAAAGTGTGTATCATGGAAAAGTACGTGATGTGTATAACATCAATGACGAAAAGTTGGTAATGGTTGCTACCGACCGTATCTCGGCGTTCGACGTCGTATTGCCGGGAGGTATCCCTTATAAAGGACAGATGCTGAACCAGATTGCAGCCAAATTCCTGGATGCAACTACTGACATCTGCCCGAACTGGAAACTGGCTACTCCCGACCCGATGGTAACAGTGGGCGTAATGTGTCAGGGATTTCCTGTTGAAATGATTGTACGCGGTTACTTGTGCGGAAGTGCATGGCGTGCTTACAAGAGCGGTGTACGCGAAATCTGCGGTGTACGTCTGCCGGAAGGCATGAGAGAAAACGAAAAATTCCCTCACCCGATTATCACTCCGACTACCAAGGCTGAAATGGGATTGCACGACGAGGATATCTCTAAAGAAGAAATCCTGGCGAAAGGTCTGGCTACTCCTGAAGAATATGCCACACTGGAAAAATATACATTAGCTTTGTTCGAACGCGGTACTCAGATGGCTGCTGAACGCGGCTTGATTCTGGTGGATACCAAATATGAATTCGGAAAGCACAACGGTGAAATCTACCTGATGGACGAAATCCATACTCCGGATTCCAGCCGTTATTTCTATTCTGAAGGCTATCAGGAACGCTTCGAAAAAGAAGAACCGCAGAAACAGTTGTCTAAAGAATTCGTACGCGAATGGCTGATGGCCAACGGATTCCAGGGTAAGGAAGGACAGCAGGTTCCTGAAATGACTCCGGCTATCGTAGAATCTATCAGCGACCGCTACATTGAACTGTACGAACACATCACTGGCGAAAGCTTCGTGAAGGGTGAAACAGAAGACCTGACCAAACGTATCGAAAAGAACGTAACAGATTATTTGACTCTTTAATATCCCTATCTCCCTTTAAGGCGGCCCGTGCTGCCTTAAAGGGAGATTCAAAATTTATCCCATCCTAATATTTTTCGCATGTCTCACTATCCACAAGAAAAAATCAAGCCATACAATGAAGATGAGGGCAAGGCTGCTCAGGTAGAGAAAATGTTCGACCATATCGCCCCGGCCTACGACAACCTGAACCACCTGATGTCATGGGGAATCGACAAAAGCTGGAGAAAAAAGGCCATCCGCCTGCTGAAGCCCTACCACCCGCAACGTATCATGGACGTGGCTACCGGAACGGGAGACTTTGCCATTCAAGCCTGCCAGATGCTGCAACCGGCCGAACTGATTGGCACGGACATTTCGGAAGGCATGATGAACGTAGGACGGGAAAAAGTAAAACAGCTGGGACTGGACAAGCAGATTTCTTTTGCGAAAGAGGACTGTACGGCTTTGTCGTTCCCAGACAATCGGTTCGATGCCATTACCGTGGCATTCGGTATCCGTAATTTTGAGCACTTGGACCTCGGCCTGAAAGAAATGTACAGGGTACTGGTTCCCGGAGGACATCTGGTCATCCTGGAACTGTCGGAACCGGAACATTTCCCCATGAAACAAGGATATGCAGTTTACTCCAAGGTGGTGATACCTGCACTGGGAAGACTGCTGTCGAAAGACCGTAGTGCCTATACTTATCTTCCTGAATCCATCAAGGCTTTCCCTCAAGGAGAAATCATGCAGGAAATTATCCGGAAAGCCGGTTTCAGCCAGGTAGAATTCAAGCGCCTGACAATGGGCACTTGCACACTCTATTTCGCTACCAAATAACTAAAATCTTTGAACCTTATGAAAATATTTGGCTTAATCGGCTATCCGCTCGGACACTCATTCTCCAGAAATTTTTTCAATGAGAAGTTCCATTCCGAGAATATTGATGCCGAATATGTGAACTTTGAAATTCCAAGCATTGATGAACTTCCGCACATCATTCAGGCAAATCCTTCGCTTGCAGGACTGAATGTGACTATCCCTTACAAAGAGAAAGTTATTTCCTATCTGGACGAACTGGATAAGGATGCACGCGAAATCGGAGCGGTGAACGTAATTAAAGTGGAACACACCAAGGGAGGCACCAAACTGAAAGGATACAATTCGGACATTATCGGATTTGTGCGTTCCATCGAAGCGCTGCTGGAACCTTATCACAAGAAGGCATTGATCCTGGGTACCGGAGGAGCGTCCAAAGCCATTCATCAAGGATTGAAGCAACTGGGACTGGAGGTGCTGTTCGTTTCACGCAACAAGCACAATGACATGACCATTACTTACGAAGAAATTACACCTGAAATCATGCAAGAATACAAGGTGATTGTCAACTGCACACCGGTGGGTATGTATCCGAAAGCGGATGAATGTCCGAATATTCCGTATGAACTGCTGACTCCCCAGCACTTGCTGTATGACTTGCTGTACAACCCCAACACCACGCTTTTCATGAAAAAAGGCAGCGACCAGGGAGCCATTGTAAAAAATGGACTGGAAATGCTCCTGCTACAGGCTTTTGGGGCTTGGGACATCTGGAACAGCTAAACATTTATCCTACATGACACTGAAGAAAAAAATTGGCTGGACAGCAGGAATTCTGCTTGTACTGATAGTGGGTATTTGCATAGGAGGAAGCCTTTACCTGATAGACTTTTCACTCCGCCCGGAAAACCGGGGAAAGAATATGGAAGAATCTGAAGCGTTCATGCGAACTGAATATCCGCAGATTGTTCCCTGGCTGGACAGCCTGCAACAGCACCATGCCTTGCGGGATACGTTTATCACCGCACCAGACGGCATCCGGATGCATGCGTTTTATGCACGTGCTTCCCGCCCTACCCGACGTACAGCCATCATCGTACACGGATATACGGACAATGCCATCCGCATGTTCCACATCGGCTACCTCTATAACCACTCGCTGAATTACAACATTCTGCTGCCTGACCTGCGTTACACGGGACTGACGGAAGGAGATGCCATACAGATGGGCTGGCTTGACAGAAAGGACGTGTTGCAATGGATTGATACAGCTCCGGCTCTGTTTGGCGACTCGCTGAAGGCGGTGGTTCACGGTATTTCGATGGGGGCTGCCACCACAATGATGGTGTCGGGAGAAAAAACGCCTGAATACATCACTTGTTTCGTAGAAGACTGTGGCTATACCAGCGTGTGGGACCAGTTCAGCAAAGAGTTGAAAGGTCTTTTCGGACTTCCCCCCTTCCCGTTACTCTATACGGCCAGCTGGATTTGCCAGCTCCAGAACGGATGGAACTTTCAGGAAGCGTCTGCCCTCTCGCAGGTGGCTCGCTGTACGAAGCCCATGCTCTTTATCCATGGCGACAACGATGATTTTGTCCCCACATGGATGGTGCACAAGGTGTATGCCGCCAAGCCTTCTCCTAAGGAAATCTGGATTACAGAAGGCGTAGACCACGCACACTCCTACAAGCTGTATCCGGATGAGTACACAGAAAAGGTAAAAGCGTTTACTGACAAATATGTTCGCTAAAACAGATAAAAACAAACCGGGTGTTTCATTGGTCAAGTTGAAACACCCGGTTTGTGTTTTATTCTTTCTATAATATATAGGCACTTATGCCTGAAGTTCTTCGCATTCTTTCAACCACAATGCAGCACTGGCATCACTCGGCATACGCCAGTCTCCTCGCGGACTCAAAGATACGGAACCTACCTTCGGCCCATCGGGCAAGCAGGAACGTTTGAACTGTTGCGCAAAGAAACGGCGATAGAAGTTGGTAAGCCATTTCTTGATAGTCGTACTGTCGTACACCCCACGGAAGGCAATTTCGGCCAGATAGAAAATCTTTGCCGGACGGAAACCAAAGCGCAGGAAATGGAAGAGGAAGAAATCGTGCAGCTCATACGGCCCGACCAAGTCTTCCGTTTTCTGCTTGATATTGCCGTTTTCATCGGCGGGAATCAGTTCCGGACTGATGGGAGTATCGATAATATCCAACAACGTATTTCGTGAAAGTGTATCTACACCGGTCTGAGCCACCCAGTTTACCAGGTAGCGAACCAAGGTCTTAGGGATGCTGGCATTTACTCCATACATGGACATGTGGTCACCATTGTACGTAGCCCACCCCAAAGCAAGCTCTGAAAGGTCACCGGTACCGATTACCAGTCCGCCAATCTTGTTGGCATAATCCATCAATATCTGGGTTCTCTCTCTGGCTTGACCGTTTTCGTAGGTCACATCATGCACGGACATATCCTGACCTATATCCTGGAAATGTTGGATGCAGGCATCCTTTATACTGATTTCTTTCGTGGTAACCTGCAGAGAGCTCATCAGTGAAAGTGCATTGTGGTAGGTACGGTCTGTAGTACCGAATCCCGGCATGGTAACTCCCACAATACCTTTACGGGGCAGATTCAACTTATCAAATGTCTTGACACAAACCAGAAGCGCCAAGGTAGAATCCAATCCACCGGAGATACCTAACACCACCGTCTTGCAATTGGTATGTACCAAGCGCTTGGCCAGTCCGGCTACCTGAATAGAGAAAATCTCCTCGCAACGTTCGTCCAGCTGGCGTTCACCAGAAGGCACAAACGGATGAGGTTCTACCGAACGGGTAAGAGTCAAATCGCGGGAAGCAACAAGGGCGGTAGAGATATGCTGCATAGGATGCTGATCACGATACATACGTACGCTGCTGGAGAAAGTGGTATTTGTCAGACGTTCTCCTCTCAAACGCTCCACATCTATCTCGCTGACCACAAGCTGTTCTTCAAATGAGAAACGGTCGGAAGCGGCAAGCAGGCTTCCATTCTCATAAATCAATGCGTTTCCGGCAAAAACCACATCGGTGGTAGATTCTCCGAAACCACAGGATGAAAATACATATCCGGCCAGACAACGAGCTGACTGCTGTGCCAACAGCGAACGGAGGTACTGATGTTTGCTGATATTCTCGGTATCGGCAGACAGGTTGAAGATAATCTCCGCGCCTTTCAGAGCCAATGCAGAGCTGGGAGGTACAGGCGCCCATACATCCTCACACAGCTCGATTCCGAAGCATACATCCGGCGTATCGAACAACAGGTTTGTACCCATCGGCACCACCTGACCACACAAACGTACATTCATGGAATCCGGATGGGCCACAGCAGAAGTAAACCAGCGTTTCTCGTAGAATTCTTTATAATTAGGCAGATAAGTCTTAGGCACAATACCCAGAATCTTACCTTTCTGAAAAACCACGGCACAGTTCATCAGCGTAGAATTGACCACGACCGGCATACCGACAATGGAAATAATGTCCAGCTGACGGGTATTATTGACAATCTGCATCAAAGCCAGTTCAGCCTGCTCAAGCAATAAACTTTGCGCAAACAAATCTCCACAGGAATATCCTGTCAGGTTCAATTCCGGAAAAACAATAATCTGAATCCCCTTTCCATCGGCTATTACAATCTGTTTTTCCGTCTGTTGTGCATTGAATTTGCAGTCGGCTACTTTCACTGCAGGAACGGCAGCCGCCACTTTTACAAAACCAAATCTCATATAATTTGTTATATATAAATAGATATGCAAAAATAAACAGAATATTTGAACATCTACACAGAATAAAGAGGGAGATTTTAAAGAAAAGGCATAAAGCAAAAAAAATAAAAAACAGAGGAGAGTATTTGTGGTTATAAAAAATCTTTGTATATTTGCCTTCGAATTAGAATTGTAACAATTACATAATTGAAAATAAATATGACAGCATACGAATACTTGCTCAGTTACCACATCAAGCCGTCTGTACAACGCATTGCCATCATGGATTATCTGTTGAACCATAAGACACATCCATGTATCGATGAAATACATACAGCTTTGTGCAAGGAAATCCCCACGCTCTCTAAAACAACGGTATATAATACGCTGAAGTTGTTTGTAGAACACGGCGCGGCCAAAATGCTGACCATAGATGAAAAAAATGCCTGTTTTGACGGAGATGTGCATCCGCATGCTCATTTTCAATGCAAGGTCTGCAATAAAATCTACGATGTGGAAATTCCACAAAACCTCAGTGAAGCAGAACCCTTCCGTAAAGAAGGTTTTATCGTAGAAGAAGTGCATCAGTATTATAAGGGAGTTTGCCCCGAATGTGCTGAAAAAGGATTGATGAATAACTAAGAACTAACTTATTAATATAATAACTAACTACTTAAAATTTTTGACTTATGAAAAAGTTTATCTGTACAGTTTGTGGTTACATTTACGAAGGTGAAACAGCTCCTGAAAAGTGTCCGTTGTGTAAAGCTCCTGCTTCTAAATTCAAAGAAATGGAAGAAGCTGAAGGTGGTTTGCAGTTTGTAGACGAACACGTAATCGGCGTAGCTAAAGGTTGCGACGACGAAATGATCAAAGACCTGAACAACCACTTCATGGGCGAATGTACTGAGGTTGGTATGTACCTGGCTATGAGCCGTCAGGCTGACCGCGAAGGCTATCCTGAAGTAGCAGAAGCTTTCAAACGTTATGCTTGGGAAGAAGCTGAACACGCTGCTAAATTCGCAGAACTTTTGGGTGACTGTGTATGGGATACTAAGACAAACCTTGAAAAACGTATGAACGCTGAATGCGGTGCTTGCGAAGACAAGAAACGTATCGCTACTCGTGCTAAACAGCTGAACCTGGATGCTATCCACGATACCGTTCACGAAATGGCTAAAGACGAAGCTCGTCACGGAAAAGGTTTCGAAGGCTTGTACAACAGATACTTCAAGAAATAATTGAAAGTATAGCTTTCATCACTAACGGAGGCCACCTCAATCACGAGGATGGCCTCTATTTTTTTCTCTTTGAGAACCATAAAAGCTGAATTCACAGTTCTTTAATCAAAGCCAGTACTCCTTAGGCAGTACCGGAGTACTCCTTAGGCAGTACCGGAGTACTTCTTCGGCAGTACTTCAGTACTTCCTTTGCAGTACTGAAGTATTTCCCTGAAAGTACTGGGAAAACATATTTTTCTACATATAAGAAAGGCTGCCCCAATTCTCTTGGAACAGCCCTGTCTTGTTTATATATCTACCCAAATGATTAACGGTTCGTCTTTCCTAACCAGGTCAGTCGATGCCAGATAGTTTCCAACGGGCCACGTTTGAAATGGCGGAACCACCAGTGAGCAAAAGCAAGCTGGGCCAGGAAGAATACAATTCCAACCAATAAACTCAACGTAGTGCCACAAGATTTATGCAAGGCCAGTCCGTAACCGAAATACAGAAAACTTCCTATCACTGATTGCATGATATAGTCGGTCAGACTCATTCTTCCGTAGGGTACAAGTATCTTCAGTATCCGTCCCTTCCCCATCCAATACAACAGGAGGAATGCGGATACGATGGCCAGCATAAAGCAGAAGTTATACCAGGAATTGAAAATGGTCTTCAAACTGTCAAGCATCAGAAGCTGTGAAGCTATTGAAAATATAAAACCTTTAAGAAAATAGAAAATCACCGCCAAAGGAAGTGAAAAGCATAACACATAAGTCCAGAATGTACGTGCCTTTGTCAGAGCAGCTTCAGAAGAAGAATCAAAATATCCCACACGTCCTATCCACAAACCAAGGATGAACAAAGAGCAGGTCTGGAAAACTCGTCCGTAGCACCAGGCCCAGTTCAGGCTGGCCAACTGACCGATTGTGAAATTTACCTTCACCATCTCCCACCAGGATTCACCTCCTAACTGAGGATATACATTACCCAACGAGAAAATCATCTGTTTCGGTGCATATTCAGGATTGACAAAACCACACAGCACTTTCAGCCATTCCACGGGCTGCAGCATCAATATCAGTGCCAGTATCAGTAATCCCTTGTTACTCCAATGACGTACTGGCACAAGGATAAAACCTAAAATGGCATATAGCACCAAAATTTCACCCGGGAAAAACAAAGAATTGACAAAACCGAAACCCAGCAATAGCAGCAAGCGCCACATATAGCGGCTCTTAAAATCTTCTCCTCTTTTTTCCGAACCCCGGCTCTGCAAATAGAACGTGAAACCGAACAGCAAGGCAAAAATAGCGTATGCCTTGCCCGAGAATATGAAGAACAGCATGTCCCACAAGCTTTTATCCAAAGCGTCAAGCACCGGAGAGCTAGTTTCCGGAAAAGAATAAAAATTAAAATGTTCAATGTTATGAAGCAGGATAATCCCCATTACCGCGAATCCTCGTAACGCATCAATAGCCAGGATTCGCTCTTTCTTTTGAATGTTTTCCATCGTCTGTAAAATTAACAATAAAAAAACGGGAAACCTGTTTTTAAAAAGCAGGCTTCCCGTTTCTACAATTATGGCACGCCATCTCCCACAAAAGAGAATGTGCCTTATCTCATATTATTATCTTAGTTCTTTGCAGAATCATTTACGGCAGCCGGAGCAGTAGTAGCCGCAGCATCAGTCTTCTGAGGAGCAGCAAAACCTGCAGGAGCATTCAACGGATTTGTTTTCTGCTCTTTTACAGCCTGTTCCATGATTACTGAAGAACCTTCTACCTGAGAAGGAACTACGTAAGAAGTAGCTACACTGATTACTACCATGAAAGCAGCCAAACCCCAAGTCAGTTTTTCAATAAAGTCAGTTGTCTTACGAACTCCCATAATCTGATTAGACGAAGCAAAGCTAGAAGAGAGTCCTCCTCCTTTTGAATTCTGTATCAGTACCACGAAGCACATCAATACAGCAGCAAGCACCATTAATACAACAAATAATAAATACATTTTCTTTTATTTTGATTTAGCGTTAATAATCAATTTTTCCAAAAACCTGATTTGGTCTGCAAAGTAAGTATTTTTTTTCGGATATTTCAAATTTAATTTTTTAATAATTTCCAGCGCTTTATCATAGCGTTGCTGTTTAACATAAATTTTAGCCAAAGTTTCCGTAAAATAATCTTCCCCTTCTTCCGTATCAGACTCTTCTTTTTCTGTATCAGGCACAACCTCCTCCGTTTCTATTGTTTCAGAAGAAAATTCCTCTTCCGACAAAGCAGTCTCCTTTATCGGCTCCACTCCTTCGGCTTCTTCACGAGCCGCCTGTTCTATAAAGTGGTCGATTAAATCCTGTCCGCGCAGGGGATTTACAGAAGCGGTTTCTGTATTTTCCTCCTTTTCCATCAGCACAGAAGTATAATCTACGGCTTCTACCGGCAAAGGAAAGAGTTTCTCCACAGAAAGGTCCTTATCGTCGGCCAGAAAACGGTCAATCAGGTCCAGCGTTCTATCAGATGTTTCTGACGATACATTTTCTTTTTCGGCTACATGCCGGTTAATGACAAACTTATCTCCTTCAATGGCATAAAACAGGATACTCAAATCGGCTACAAACAAAGCCCCCTTGCGCAACTCATCTTTAAAAGAAGGATCACGCAACAGATACAAATTCTTCAAATACAAAATACGGGCTGTCTGGAAAAAAGGATACTGCACCAGAAGCTGTCTTAATTCATACAGGCTTTCAGTGCCCAACTCTTCCGGGTGTTCAATCCAATGCTGTAGTCGTTGTTGTACCATCATTCCTGCTCTTACCAGTTGGCTACAGTTGCATTAAATATCTGCTCCACGATTTCGTCAATCATCTGCTGTACAAGCTCTTCTTGCACGGACGATAACTGCTGGCTGGCATTGTATTCACGGCTGGCAGTAAACTGCTGGTCAGAAATATCTTCCGCATGATTGGTATTATTGACAAATCTCACATTTACCGTCATTCTCAACTCCGCCATCGTAGAATAACCGTCAGAACCTACCCCTTTATTGTAAGCATCGTAGTTCGTAATTTCACCCGACAATTCCAGGTCACCTCCCTGACGAACCTGTTTCAGACGAGTCTGCTGCATATATTTATCCTGCAAAGCCGTGTTGAACATCGACTCCATCGGTCCCCATACAAAGGCAGCCGAACGGTTCGGAAAGTTCTGAAAACTGATTGTCTTCACCTTATCATAGTTAATGGAAGAACCATTAAATTTATACGAAACCGTACATGCCGTAAGGATACACAAACAAACGGCCAGAAAATATTTACTCAGTCTGCTATATTTTTTATTCAAGTCCATATTCTTTGATTTTTCTATAAAGGGTACGTTCTGAAATTTTCAAATCATTCGCTGCATTTTTTCTTTTTCCATGATGCCGCTCCAATGCCTTCCGAATCATTTCTTTCTCCACTTCATCCAATGAAAGGTTTTCTTCAATGTATTCTTCCGTATCCTGCACATCGTCCGACACATCTGCATGTGTAACCTTCACATTCGGATTTACTTGTGACACATTCGTTACCGGAGTCACGCTGGATACCTTGCCCACTTCCTCCGCAGGATTCAATACCACTGCAGAAGGCTGTATCAGGCTGGATGGAGTTTCGGGGATATAATGTACCGGCATAGACGACGGAGCAGTGACCGTTCCACCAGCCGCACGTTCGGCCATGATGTCATGCACCAGTTTCTTCAATTCGGTCACATCCCTCCTCAGGTCAAACAACACCTGATAAAGTATCTCTCTCTCACTCTGGAAACTCTTTTCACCTTGCGGCTTCACGCCACCCAGCAATGTCGGGAATTTAGACACGGGTTGAACTGGCAAATACCCCCGAAGAATTTCGGCAGTAATCTCACGGTTGGTTTCGATAATGGAGATTTGTTCCGTGATATTTTTCAACTGACGGATATTACCCGGCCAGGTATACGATACGAGTAACAGCTTGGCATCCTCCATCAACTGAATGGCCGGCATACGGTATTTTTCGGCAAAATCTGCAGCAAACTTACGGAACAAAAGAGGAATATCATCCGGCCGTTCACGCAGTGCCGGCACTTTAATAGGCACCGTATTCAGACGATAGTACAAGTCTTCACGGAAACGTCCGTTCGCTATGGCTTCCGTAAAATCCACATTCGTGGCTGCCACAATCCTGACATCCGTTTTCTGCACCTTAGAAGAGCCGACCTTTATATATTCTCCGCTTTCAAGCACACGAAGCAAACGAGCCTGAGTAGAAAGAGGAAGTTCACCCACCTCATCCAGAAAGATGGTGCCGCCATTAGCCTCAGCAAAATATCCGTTACGGTCGCTGATGGCACCGGTAAATGCCCCTTTCTCATGACCAAACAGTTCGGAATCAATCGTACCCTCCGGAATCGCTCCACAGTTTACCGCAATATACGGTCCATGCTTTCTCCGGCTAAACTGATGGACTATCTGAGGGAAGCTTTCCTTACCGACTCCACTTTCTCCCGTCACCAGTACAGACAAGTCTGTAGGAGCCACCTGAATAGCCACATCAATGGCACGGTTCAGTCCTTCACAATTGCCTATGATGCCAAAACGAAGTTTTACACTCTGTATCTCTGATTTCACCATATAGTCTTCGATTATATGGCAAATTTACAAAAAGTTTGAAACCCGTACATGCATTTACTCCAAAAAGTATAATTTAGAATACGGTACGAATCATGAAGCGTATACCCCACTTGCTGGCTGTAGGCAGTTCATTGTAATTCAAACGACGCACATATTCCACATGGAGCAACTTGAAGATGTTATGAATACCCGCACTTACCTCCACATAAGGTTTCTTGGGATCCATGACATAGCTCGAGGTATGATAATTGCCCGCTGCATCGTAATGTCCCGGGAACAACATCAGCTCCGTATCATTGGCATTCTGCGGAAGCAACGGGTTATTCTTGTCGGTAAGTGTTCCCCACAAACATTTCACACCGATAAACTCACGCCATTTCAGCTTCTTCAGAAGAGGAATACGGTTGAAGATTTTTCCCTGCAGATTCCATGATACATCCAGCGATGCATAACGGTCGTTCAGGAACTCCATATTATTAATCAAGCTGAAGGTTTCGTCCTGAAGAATATAAGACAAGTTGGCCGCCGGCATAATCAGCAAGGGGAAAGGTACCTTATTCCATTGGATACCTCCTTTTACACAGGTATCAATGTTTCCCCAGGAGCTCAGCCACCAGCGCTTGTAGAGACTCATTTCCGTCATGTTATAGGTATAATCACTACCCAAGATACCCTTCAATCCCAGCGTATGCTGCAACGTAAAGACCGGTGCATCGAGATTGACCGGCAAACGGCGCTGCTTGGTATTGATGAATGTTTCTCCCGGTGCATAACGAAAAGCCAGCGTAGCCTCAGCCAGTGAAAAATCCTTCGTATTATAAGGAGAATGTACCCATTCCGTTCCTGTCAGTACACCCGATGCCAAATCCTGCTGCAACTGATTTTCCTGTGCCATGGTACGATAAAACAATTTTCCACAAGCCTCCAGATTGGTATGCTTCAGCATAAAGGTTGTTTTCAAACCACTCTCCTTCTCCAGTTCATACTTCACGCTGGCCGTACGCTCGTAGTTATACTGGTCGACCGATGTCACCTTGAACGAAGTAAACACATTGTCCTTGTCGGTTCCCATAAACTTATCGGACGGCAACATATTATCATACGAATACGACAGCGTCAACGAATTAATCGGATACTCACGGGGAAGGTATTCCTTCTTGTTGAAAGAATATTCCACCTCAGCCTTGTATTTCGACTTCTCGTCCTTAAAACCATACGCATAATATCCGCGTAAGAAGAGATGAGGATTCAGGTTCGCAGTGGTTTGTGCAGAAGCTCTCAAACGCAACCCGTCAATGTAGTTGCTTGAAATCATCGTATTAATCGGGCCAATATCCACCTTACTGGGTCTTCCCTTCACTCCTGTTTCGACAAAGTTTTCGATAAAGGCCTTGGCCACAAATATGATGTACTTAAATCCCTTGATTTTCGCCAGATTGTCCACAAACTGTCCCATATTATCTTCCGACTTTGTCAGCTCCGTCGGGCGATATTCTTTCCAGAAAGAGTCGTCACGCATCATGGCATTGACATCCTTTATCTCATCTCCCTTCTTCTTGAATATCTTGGCAGGAATCTCGTCAAATCCAAAATCAGAATATCGTGTGGTACGCCTTACCTGGAAAGAACCCAATATCTTCTTCAAATAAGACAGTTCACACAGCATGTCATCTTCCATCAGCACCCATTCTCCCGTAGACAACTGACCGAACTTCTGTTCAATAATCATATTATCCACAAAGTTGATATCAGTCTTCTTCGGAAGATTCATGATACATTTATTCACACGGAAAGTAGAATCCGCAAGAATATACAAATGACCGGTGAAACCAAAATCCTGCGAGTTGTTGGGTACGAAAGTTAAGTGGAAGCATTTTTCCTTATCCACCATCACCGTATCCATGATGTAATACTTATAGAAATTGATACCCGCATTCGAAATCGGACTATCGAACGGGTACTGAAGGAAACGGAAGCGGTCCTGATAAATATTAATATCCTGGAACACATCTTTCAATACAGTCGACAGCATATCGCCCGTATTAAACAATTCATTGACTCCCGTAGAGTTAATACCTTTTACAATCGTCTTTTCATCGTGGGGATTTTTCCGGTACAGTTTTTCCGTCACCGTCTCGTCCACGGAAATAGGCAGAATATTCTTACCCGTCACGCTACACTGCTCCACCTGGTCACGGAAGAAAGGATACTTCTTAAACAGGTTTGATTCACGCAACGAGTCGGTTGTAATATTATTTAAAGAAAATGTAATCTTCTGATATTTATTATAATGATAGAAGTCATTCACCCCCAAATCATTCAGTTTTTTGGCTGCAATAACTTTCTTCATCATTTCCACTGCCGGATTATTCTTTCGAGAATATTTTTCCTTCTTAGGCTTCACCACGACCTCATCCAGCACCAAGTCGGGCTTCATTTTCACATTCAATGTCTTCGTCTTGGCAGACACATCACGTACCTCCGTACCATAGCCCACCATAGAAAAGGTCAATTTATTCCACCCTGCATGAGCAGCTATTGAATATTTACCATCTATATCTGTAATAGTTCCCACCCCTTTTCCGTCATAATATACATTCAAATAAGGGATAGGGTCACCCGTTTCGGAGTCTGTAACGACTCCACTGATTTGTGCAGAAAGTTTCACAACTCCCAGACACAACACGATTAAAAAAAGCAATCTTTTTATCATATATCTCATTAACACCTTAATAGTCCAGCTTATCAAGTTTGTAAAAATACAGAGTGAAATAATCTCTTACAAATTTCACTCCCTGAAAAACGATATTCTTACCTTTTTTTATGAATAATAGAATATAATTTCTTCTGTCACCTACGAAAAAACCGGCAATGAAGCGCCCTCATTGCCGGTTTTATTTTTTTACAAAAAAGACAGTAAGCCTTAGTCAATTTCTTCATCAGCTTCATAGCCTCCCATCTCGCGCAAAGCATTCTTCAGCATGACATATTGCTGGAACAAATGATTTACCGGAACTTCACCCTCTGTATAATCGTGCATCGGGCTCTTCAGGAAGAAACTCAAGAAGCGTTGTGTTCCGTAACGTCCGGCACGTGCAGCCAAGTCGCTCAACAATACCAAGTCCAGACACAACGGAGCGGCCAAAATAGAATCCCTGCACAAGAAGTTGATCTTAATCTGCATCGGATAGCCCATCCAGCCGAAAATATCAATATTATCCCAGCCTTCCTTGTTGTCATTACGAGGCGGATAATAGTTGATACGTACCTTGTGATAATAATCAGAATACAAATCCGGCTGGTCTTCCGGTACCAGAATAGATTCCAGTGTAGAAAGCTTGCTCACTTCTTTTGTATGGAAGTTAGCCGGTTCATCCAACACAAGACCGTCGCGGTTTCCTAAAATATTGGTAGAGAACCATCCTGACAGTCCCAGACAACGTGTTCCGATAATCGGCGCAAAGCCCGACTTCACCAATGTCTGACCAGTCTTGAAATCCTTACCGGCAATCGGCATCTTAGTCTGTTCTGCCATTTCCCACATAGCCGGAATATCCACAGTGGTATTCGGCGCACCCATGATGAAAGGAGCTCCTTCGGCCAAAGCAGCGTATGCATAACACATAGAAGGAGCAATGTGTTCGCGGTCATCCTGTTTCATTGCGTTCTCCAACGCAGCCAAGGTGCCATGTACGCTTTCACAAACCGGTACATAAATTTCAGTAGAAGCAGCCCAAAGCACGACGATACGTGCACAATTGTTGTCTGCCTTAAATTTACGAATGTCCTCTCTCAGCTGTTCCACCATATCCCAGCGGGTAGCACAATCTTTCACATTGTTTCCATCCAGGCGTTTGGCATAATTACGGTCAAAGGCAGCCTTCATCGGCACAATCTTTTCCAGTTCATCTTTCACCGGATTAATATCCTTCTCACGCAACACTTCACAGTTGATAGCCGATTCATACGCATTGGCCGGATACACATCCCATGCACCGAAAACAATGTCGTCCAGCTTAGCCATGGGAACAATTTCATTGTAATGCAAATATTTCTTTGCCTCCCCACGTCCTACACGAATCTTATCATACTGCGTCATTGAGCCCACCGGCTTTGCCAATCCTTTACGAGTCATTAAAACCCCTGTCATAAACGTGGTAGCCACAGCTCCCAGACCAACACACAATACGCCCAGCTTACCTTCTGCGGGCTTTACATTCATTTTTTCCATTTCTAAATTCCTTTTTTCCTAATAACTTTACATTTATCCTTGCCTTCGAAATCAAGTCTTTTTCAAGAATATATCCCAAAGTGCAGGTAACAAATTGCTCAAAGTTAAGACTTTGTTTGATTAGATAAAGCTTTTATGAGCTTTTTTATTTGCTAATAAGTAAAAATAAGCCATAAATTCAGAAGAAAAAGCCATTAACCGACTTATCAGAGAGTAAAATAATGCGTATCTTTGCAGACGCATTTAAAGAAATACTCAACTACATGAATGATATTTGTTGCATTGGACACATTACATTAGACAAAATTGTAACTCCAAAACAAACGACTTACATGCCGGGAGGCACTTCTTACTATTTTTCACACGGTATACGCAGACTGAAAGATTTCAAAAACTACAAGCTGGTAACCGCTGTGGCTCCTAGTGAATATGGCATCATTGAAGAAATGAGAAAAGAAGGGCTTCAGGTAGAAGTCCTGCCAAGCCGTCACACCGTATATTTCGAAAATACATACGAAGAGAATCAGGACAACCGTTCCCAGCGTGTATTGGCTAAGGCTGACCCTTTCACCGCAGATGCTTTAAAAGATGAAAATGCACACATTTTCCATTTAGGAAGTTTGCTGGCGGATGACTTTCCACTTGAAGTAGTAAAGGAGTTGGCACAGAAAGGTACATTGGCTGTCGACGCACAAGGCTATCTCCGAAAAGTGGAAGGTGAGCACGTATTCCCTGTAGACTGGCATGAAAAGAAAAAAGCCCTGAAATACATTGATATCCTGAAAGTCAATGAACACGAAGCTGAAGTGCTGACGGGCTTCAAAGACCCTGAAAAAGCAGCGAAACAACTGGCTCAGTGGGGTGTGAAAGAAGTCCTGCTGACTTTAGGAAGCCTCGGTTCACTTATTTATGCAGAAGGAAAGTTCTATAAAATTCCGGCATACGCTCCTAAAGAAGTAGTCGATGCCACCGGATGCGGTGACACTTACGTACTTGGCTACCTCTACATGCGAAACAAAGGAGCTTCATACGAAGAAGCAGGATGTTTTGCAGCTGCCATGTCTACTATCAAGTTAGAGAAATCCGGTCCTTTCTCCGGAACAGAAGAAGAGGTATGGCATATTCTGAAAAACAACAAACAAAAACCGGAAGTACTGGTTGCCCAATAAGCCCAAATTTTTCATACAAATAAAAACCATTAAGGGGTTGCCTGCTGATTTCAGCCTGCAACCCCTTTCTTATACCTGTCACCCTAACGGTTATCCCATCTTTCCTGTCAGATAGGCTCTTGTACGTTCGTCAACCGGATCTTTAAACATTTTCTCCGTATTGTCATACTCTATCAGTTCACCCATGTACATGAACATGGAACGGTCGGAGATACGCATAGCCTGTGACATGTTATGAGTCACAATCAGGATAGTCACCTCTTTTTTCAGCTGGTCCATCAACCCTTCGATGTGCTTGGTAGCAATCGGGTCAAGAGCAGAAGTAGGCTCATCCATAAGCAGAATGTCCGGCTGAAGCGCCAGAGAACGTGCAATACACAAGCGCTGCTGCTGTCCACCCGAGAGGAAAGTACCACGCTTTGTCAGAGAGTCCTTTACTTCATCCCACAAACATACGTTGCGCAAGTTACGTTCCACAATCTCATCCTTCTGCGATTTTGACAGATGAATACCATTCAAGATATATCCGGCCAGCACGTTGTCGTAAATATTCATGGTCGGGAACGGGTTCGGGCGCTGGAACACCATACCGATGCGACGACGTTCTTCCATCGGGTGCATCTGAAGCACATTTTCACCATTCAGTAAAATCTCTCCCGTCACACGGATATTCTTGTACAACTCGTGCATGCGGTTCACGGCACGCAGCAACGTACTCTTTCCACATCCAGAAGGCCCCATGATGGCCGTAATCGTATTTTTTTCAATATCAGCCGACACATGCTTTACAGCCATCACGTCGCTGGTATATGATATACACACATCTTTTATTTGAAGAATAGGATCCTTTATATTTTCCATTTCTTTGCAATTCGTTTAGCTAATAAATTCAGACATAACACAAAAGTCAATAGGAACAAAGAAGCTCCCCATATCAGGCTCTGCAAGTTCGGGTCGTTGAAGAACTCCCAGATAAGCAAAGGAACAGCCGACATCGGCTTGGTCATGTTCCAGCTGATAGCAGCTCCTCCCAAGGCAGTAAACATCAACGGAGCTGTTTCACCGACTACACGAGAGATGGCCAGCAAAATACCGGTAAAGATACTACCCAGTGCAGAAGGCACCATCACTTTCAGCATCACTCTCCAGTAACTACCTCCCAATGCCAGTCCGGCCTCTTTCAAGGTTTCCGGAAGCACCTTCATGGTTTCTTCCGTAGAACGGATAATCAGCGGAAGCATCATGATGAACAATGCCACACTTCCTGCAATAGCCGAATAACCTTTCATCGGAACAACTACCCAAATGTAAGTAATGATACCGATAATGATGGAGGGAGTACCCTGAAGCAAGTCGGTCAGGTAGCTGACAAACACGGCAAACCAGCTTTTTCTGTATTCTGACAGACAGATACCACACAGAATTCCTACCGGGATAGCGACTACAGCAGCCAGCAGAAGCATCAGGAAGGTTCCGATAATTCCGTTTGCAATTCCCCCCGGAATTGCTTCTCCGGCAGAAGCGGCCATCATCGCCTTATAGGCATTCGGAGTAGCCTCGGTGAGAAACGACCAGCCTAACTGTTTCCAACCCTTAATCAATACTTCTCCCAAAATCGCCAGCAAAGGAATCGCTGTCACACCCGACAATACGCAAACCAGAATATAAAGCAAGCGGCTTTTCAGGATACGTATCTTAATATTATTTCCATATAACATAAGCACAAATCTTTTTAGCAGATTACACGTGACGGGCACGACGAATCAAAATCTTTCCGATAATATTAATGATGGCCGTAATCAGAAACAGTAACAAACCGATGGCAATCAGTGAAGAAAGCTTCAAGCCGTCTGCCTCACCAAACTGGTTTGCAATGATACTGGCCATGGTATTACCCGTGGTACGCAGTGTGTCCGGCATCTGATTGGTATTTCCAATCAGCATGGTCACTGTCATCGTTTCTCCCAACGCACGTCCGATAGCCAGAATATAGGCTGAGAAAATACCGGAACCCGCCATCGGGAATATCACTCTCTTGATTACCTCTGCACGCGTAGCTCCCATGGCATAAGCCCCTTCTTTCAAGTCGGAAGGAACCATCTTAATGAATTCGGCACTCAAGGAAGCTGCATACGGCACAATCATAATGGCCAGCACAAACGCAGCAGTCAGAATACCGGAACCCTGCGGAGACAGGTTCAAGTGCATGAACACGGTACGAAGTACATAGAACCCCCACAAACCATAGATAATGGAAGGAATACCTGCCAGCAAATCAATCACTGTACCCAGAACGGCTGCAATTTTCTTTCCACGGAAATACTCACCGGTGAACAGTGCGACAGGAAGTGAAAAGGGAATACACATCAGCAACGCCAGTGCCGTAGTAAGCAGTGTACCCGTAATAAAAGGAAGAGCGCCATAACTTTCTTTACCGGCAGTGGTCACCCAGTCGTCAGAGAAGATAAAATGCCAGAATCCAAACTCCTCGAAAGCGCCGGAAGCGTCAACGGTGAGGGAGTAAATAATTCCCCCACCAATGACCGGTATCACAATAGCCGATAAGATAAGTAAGACTTTAAACAGTTTGTCTTGCATAACTTATTGTCTTATTTATTTAAGAATCGGCTGTCCATCGTATGTCACAGCTTTCAGGTTCTGAAGGCTCTGTTCGATAGCCTTCTTAGGCAGCGGTGCATAGTGTACGGTAGCAGTAGTCTGCTGTACGCTGTCGCTCAACATATATTGCATCAAATCCAAAGTAGCTTTTGCCTGTTCCATAGAACGGTCTGCATAGTGCTGTTCCTTGTAAATCAGCAACCAGGTGAAGCAACTGATAGGATAAGCTCCTGCTGCATCTGCATCGGTAATTGAACAACGAGTATCCTGAGGAATATCACCGGCAGCCGCAGAGATACTTTCAGTAGAAGGCACTACCAGCTCACCACGCTTGTTATATACACTTGCGTAAGGAATCTTCTGAGCAAAAGCATATTCAGAACCGATATATCCTAATGAATAAGGAGTCTGTGCGATAATTCCTGCTACGCCCGGATTACCTTTGGCAGCCTGTCCGACCGGGAAATCCACGGTTTTACCTGCACCGTAAGTGTTTTTCCAGTTTTCACTCACTTTTGACAGATAGTCTGTAAAGATGAAAGTTGTTCCACTACCATCTGAACGGTATGCCAGAATGATTTTCTTTGCCGGCAACTGTACATCCGGATTCAGTTTCTGCAAACGTGCATCGTTCCAGTCTGTAATCTTGCCTGCATAAATATCGGCAATCACGTCACCAGAAAGGTTCAGTTTAACCACATCCGGCAAGTTGTAAGCCATTACGACAGCTCCCATACAAGTCGGGATGTGTACCACCGGCTGCATTTCAGCCATTTCCTTGTCGCTCAAGAAAGCATCGCTACCTGCAAAGTCTACGATACCGTCTTTCAAGTTGCGGACACCACCGCCACTACCAATACCACCATAGGAAATCTTGTCACCAGAAGTTGCATTGTAGTTTTCGAAAGACATATTATAAAATGGCAAAGGGAATGTAGCACCTGCACCTGTCAGTTCTACTGATTCACGACCATTAGCTGATTTCTGTCCACCACACGCTGCAAACGACAAAGCCATCGCTCCAGCAATTAAAGGCAAATAAAACTTTTTCATTGTGTTATACATTTAATATAAGTTACAAATCTATGTTATTCATTGAGTTAAATCGCAAACGAAGCATTCAGGTATACATAACTGGCTGTCTTACCGCCTTCTGTTTTCGGCGACCACAACCGGAAGTTAGGAGCTAACTTGATGTATTTACCTAATTTAAATTCGGCACCTACCATTCCGCCCATACCGTCCGCATCTTTGTTCCAGTCTTTCTCTGAAGAAAGCAGGTCCCAACGACCGAAAAGGCTTATTTTCTTGCTTAACTGTGCAGACGCATAAACCGAGAAACCATCCTGATCACAATCAGGCACATATTTCGTATTGGTCTGGTAATTGTATTCCGCTGCCACTGAGAAGGCTGTATGCTTATATCCGACAAAAGCTGCCAGATTCGTAATACCTTTTTCCCCTTCTTCTACCGATTCATTATACGAACCGTATGCACGTACCGTCAAGCCCTCAACCGGAGTCAGTGTCACGCCTGCACCATACTGCAAACCGTCTTTCACCTGTACTTTTTTATATCCTTCTCCGTTGGCTACAATCACATCGGCCGAAACCACCTTATTAAATTTATAGGCTACCGAGACTCCCAAGTCCGCACTGCTGCCAAACTTATATTCATCCTGGAAAGATTTCATCACATAACGTTTTCCCCAGAAATCTTCCTGAACCTTAAATTGAGTCGTAGTGATTAATCCGGCATTCAGCGTCCAGCCGTTTTGCTTCCAGGTAATCTGTGCATTTTTCACATATCCGATGCGCTGATAGTCGTTTACATCTTTTGACTGACCGAAATCAAGTACTGCCTTCAACTGCAATCCGTGAGGCAAAGTATACTTATAGCCAATGTAGGCACGGTCCAGATTAAACCCTCTGTCATGATTGACAGAACCAAAACCAGAATGCGCATCCGAAAATATGGTAATGATGGCATCTCCTTTTTTCTCACCCGGAGCCCGTTCTTCAGGTGCTCCATCTGCAAAGGCAGCACCCATAGTGCACATCCAGATGCTTAACAGACATAAAACTCTTTTCTTTGTTTTCATTTTTCCTATAGACTCATTTTTTTGACACCACAAAGGTCTCATATTAGTGTTACAAACAGATGTCATACGCTTAAAGAAAATGTAACATCCTGTTACATTCATGTTACAAAACAAAAATATCGCTTTCTGAAATCAAATTCCGTTAACGGACGGTTGATTTTCAGAAAGCGATACTTTACTGATTATATGGTATTTACAAATTCTTCTTTTCTACAAATAAAGAAGATTCTGCAATATACTATTTAATTTCCAATGTAACAATTGATTTTGTAGGCAATTTCACTACAAGTCCATTCTTTGTCAATTTAGCACCTTTGAAATCGGCCAATTTCACCAGATTTGGTTGTTCAAATGTATTGTAATCGTCAATCTTTTCAGATGTAAGAATCTGTCCGCTTACCGATTTAGCCTTTACATCACCCAGTGTCAGTGTGATTTCCTGTGACTCTTCCAGGTCTACGTTAGAAAGTGACACATGAATAGCACCTGATTTATCACGTGAAGCAGTTGCACTTACCATCGGTACGATACGGTTATCGCGTACAATCTTACGTTCGCACTGCAAATCAAGCGGCAGATAGGTAGCATCCTGATGTACGTTATACATCTTGAACACATAGTAAGTCGGAGTCAGCACCATCTTCTCTTCTTTCGTCAGAATCATAGACTGCAATACATTTACCACCTGAGCAATGTTGGTCATTTTAACTCGGTCAGTATATTTGTGGAAGATATCCAGACTCAAAGAAGCCACAAAAGCATCGCGCAAGGTATTCTGCTGGTAAAGATGACCGCTGATAGTACCCGGTTCTTCATCCCACCAGGTTCCCCATTCGTCTACCATCAAGCCAATCTGCTTTTTCGGGTCATATTTGTCCATAATGGCAATGTGACGCTTGAGCACATCTTCAATTTCGCGGCATTTTCCCAATGTCCAATAATAATCTTCGTCGTTGAACTTCGTAGCAGAACCTTTGCTTCCACTCCATCCAAGCACTGTATAATAGTGCAGAGAAAGTCCGTCCATGCGATGACCTACGTTTTTCATCAAGACTTCAGTCCAGTTGTAGTCATAATCGCTGGCACCGCTGGCAATCTTGAACAAACGGTTGCCATTGTAGTTACGGCAATAAGTTGAATAACGACGGTACAAATCGGCATAGTATTCCGGACGCATGCTACCTCCGCATCCCCAGCTTTCATTTCCTACTCCGAAGTATTTCACCTTCCATGGTTTCTCACGTCCGTTTTCCAGACGCAGCTTTGCCATCGGGCTTCCTTGTTCAGAAGTCATGTATTCTACCCATTTGGCCATTTCTTCCACGCTACCGCTACCTACGTTTCCGCTGATGTAGGGTTCACATCCCAGCATTTCGCACAAGTTCAGGAATTCATGTGTACCGAAGCTGTTGTCCTCTACAGTTCCTCCCCAGTTGTTGTTGACCATACGCGGACGTTTTTCACGAGGACCGATACCATCCATCCAATGGTATTCATCGGCAAAACATCCTCCCGGCCAGCGGAGTACAGGAACTTTCAAGTCTTTCAATGCTTCAAACACATCTTTACGATAACCTTTAATATTAGGTATGGAAGAATCCTCTCCTACCCAAAGACCTCCATAGATACATGTACCGAGGTGTTCGGCAAACTGACCATAAATTTCTTTATTGATGATTTGTTTTCCCTGTTCCGGATGAACAGTCACTGTAGCCTTCTGCTGAGCAAACAAAGGCATTGCGGCACAAAAGGCCAACCCTAGAATTGCATTTTTCATACTTATTGATTTTACTTGTTTATTTCACACTCTACAAATGTAGGAATATTTTCCATGTAATGGGTGTACATTTGACATTTTTGAGGAGGAGATTTGAACATTCTACATAAAATTACATGAAATGTACATCCATCCTTATCAGATTCTGACGCTTCACTGCCACAGAAATAAAGTTTTCTTACTACTTTTACGCCCAAATTTGAAACCAGATGAAATCAAAAAAGACAATCATTATTTGTGCCCTTGTCACAATTCTAATTTTAGGAGGCGTAATCAGCGCGGTTTCCTTGCTGTTCAACCACCCTCTTCGCATCGAAAAACCTACCTTTATTTATATAGACCGTGACGACACAGCCGACTCGGTGTACGTAAAACTTCAAAGAGATTTAAATGCCACGCATCTGACAGGATTCAAAATGCTGGCTCGTCTCAAAAAATACGACCAGCAGATTCATAGCGGAGCCTATCGCTTTGATGCCTCCATCAATACGCTGACCTTATTCCGCCGCCTGAGCAGCGGACACCAGACCCCGGTCAAAGTGGTTATACCCAGTGTGCGGACCCTGTCCCGTCTGGCACGCTCGCTGGACCGTCAACTCATGCCCGATTCTACGGAATTTGCCCGACTCGTCGGTGACAGTGCCTTCTGCGCTTCACTAGGGTTCAGTCTTGAAACGATGCCTGCGCTATTCATCCCGAATACGTATGAAGCCTATTGGAATACGGATGCCGAAGCCTTTATCCAACGAATGAAAAAAGAATATGAACGTTTCTGGACGCAGGAGCGAAAAGATAAGGCTCAAGCCTGTGGACTGACTCCGGTAGAAGTCAGCACACTGGCCTCCATCGTGGAAGAAGAAACGGCCAACAAGAGTGAGATGCCGATGGTGGCAGAACTCTACCTGAACCGTCTACAAGACGGAATGCCACTCCAGGCCGATCCGACCATCAAATTCAGTCTGCAAGAATTCGGACTGCGACGCATTCTGCACAAACACCTGGAGGTAGAAAGTCCTTACAATACTTACAAGCACGCCGGGCTTCCTCCCGGTCCTATCCGCATTGCTTCCATTCAGGGAATAGAAAGCGTGCTGAACCATGCACAGCATGACTACCTCTACATGTGCGCCAAAGAAGATTTCTCGGGCACGCACAATTTCGCCGCTACCTTTGCTGAGCATCAGGCCAATGCCCGTCGCTACCAGCAGGCACTGAACAAGAGAAACATCCGTTAGAGAATGGACTAACGGACTGATTTCCAGAACTGCATAAAACTAGAATAGGCTCCGTAGCACACCAGTCCGTCGCCTTTCTGAAGTGCATAATCCTCAGGGAATGTATTGGCCACTTCTTTCTCAAAGACAGATATACCCAGGAAGTTTTTCACCTGCTTACCCTGTACCAGAGAAATCAGTTTCAGACCGAATTCCTGTTCCAGGTTCAGCTCATTGATGTGATAACCTACCAGTTTCTCCGGAATCTCCAACTTGAACACGTAGGTATTGCCGTCTATCTGGAAAAATTCGGCCCCACCATCCAGTTCCAACTGCTGTGCCAGCAAACGTGCCGCATCCTGTTCCGGTGTCAGAATACGGTCTATCGAAAAGGCTTCGAGCACACCCTTGTGTACCTCGTCTACCGCCCGTGCATAAATCCGTTTCACTTCCAGCTTTTTCAGCAACGACACAATCCGGACTGAAGCACCAAAGTTATCGCCTATGGCTACGATTACCGCATCCACACTCTTCAGCGGAAGCACGGAAAGTGCCATTTCATCCGTCGCATCGAGCACAAACGAGGCCGCCATGCGGTCCTTCACACTGTCTACGTGCAACCCGTTTCCGTCTGCACCGACCACTTCATGCCCCATGGCAGTCAGCTCCATGGCCAACGTGGCCCCATAATGTCCTAAACCAATAATCAAATATTTCATACATCAGTTGATGATAATGTTATCACTCGGATACCTGTAATTGCGTTTCTTTTCCTGGCGTACCAGACCGGTGAGCAAGGTAAATGCACCGACACGACCGATATACATCAGCAAAATGACCAGCAGCTTGCTGTCATTGCCCAACGTAGGAGTCAGGTCAAGGCTCGAACCTACCGTACTCAGCGCCGACACGCATTCGAACGTAACGGCCAGCAGCCCGGCCTCCGGCTCCAGCATACTCAGCAGGAATATGGCCAGAAAAGCCAGTAGCAGATACAATATCAATGCCGCGTTCGAACGGCGGATAGAATCGTGCGAAAGTTCTCTGCGCAGAATCGCCACCCGGTCTGTCCCGCGCACTACAGCCCATAAATTGATTAATACCACCGCAAACACATTGACCTTCACGCCGCCCGACGTAGACTGCGTGCCCCCTCCTATCATCATCAGCACCACCATGAGCAACAAGGTTTGAGTAGACAAGGAGGTCAACCCCACACTGGCAAAACCGGCAGTTCGCGGACAAGAGGAATTAAAGAAAGCATGTACCCACTTGTCGGCCACCGACATGCCTGCAAAGGAATGGTTCCACTCCAGGGCAGCAATGGCCAATGTACCACCTATTAAAAGAAAGACAGTAGCCACCAGCACAATCTTCGTATTCAAATTATACAGGTGAACTTTTTTCCGGAATCTTCCGGAACGACGCAACAGCCAGAACTTTCCGGCTTGCAGGTAATACGCCACCGTTTCGTACAAATTCACCAATATCGGGAATCCGATGCCTCCCAATGCAATCAGCAATCCCAAAGTAATGTAAAGCAGATTATGTCCCTGCATAACGGCCGGATTGCCCATTCCACCGGGCAAAGTGGAGAAACCTGCATTACAGAAGGCTGACACGGAATGGAAGGCTGAGAAGAAGAGTTCTTCCTGCAAGGTCATCCCCAACGTGCCGTGCACACTGAGCCAGATAACCACCATACCCACTCCTTCTATCGCCAGCGTAAAGCCCAATATATATAATAAGGTAGACAATAGCGAATTCAAGGAGTTGGAACTAATCATGTCGCCCACCATCAGCTGATTATAAAGCGAGGTATTCCCCATAAAAAACATGGCAAAGAAACTTGTCAGCGTCATCACCCCAAGTCCGCCTATCTGAATCAGGAGAATAATCAGGATTTGTCCCTCCAGCGTAAAGGTGGAAGGTACATCTACGGTGACAAGCCCTGTGACGCACGTCGCACTCGTGGCTGTAAACAGGGCATCCATGAACGAAATGCCGTGGTAAGTGGCCCGAGGAAGCATCAACAATCCGGTACCCAACAGAATAAACACCAGGAAACTGCCTGCCAGAATCAACGACGGATTGGTACGTTTGCCCAGCAAGCGCACCAGAATGCCCGACAGCTGGGAGAAAGAAAGCAGCACCAGGATGGTTCCCTTGTAATAAGCATGATGAAAGAACACCCATACCCAATACACTCCGGTAGTCTCCTCCGGCTTTTTGAATACCACAGGGAGCAAGGTCAGATAAAGCAGTATGGTAAGAATCCATGTCCACGGAGTAAACTTAAACGAGGAATCTTCCTGACGAAAGACAATCTGTATCGTTGTTGTAACTAAAAAGATGACCCATACCGTATGATAGACCGTATGTATCAGATTATACTCCGCCGCAGAAATCCTGAATCCATATTCATACACAATGGTCAGTAAAAAGACAATGCCGCACAGAAAATTAATCCCCATCACCCAGTTAAGCAGCTGGTTTACACGCGGCATAAGCAGTTTCTTATTATATAAAAAAAGTCGTTCCCAATAATCCATATTATAGTGAATGAATGTATTTACAAATGTATGGAAAAATCCATATACTTATGCGACAAAGAAAGGAGAAATCTGCCACAAGATTCAGCTCAGCAAGAAAACAGATAAGAAAAAAAGCAAAATGAGTTGTTTGTTATCATTTATTTCCATATTTTTGACGAAAACTTAAAAATAGTAAGCAATTATGAGTAATAGACAGAAAAGATTCATCTTACCTGAAGATGAAATACCAAAATACTGGTATAACATTCAAGCCGACATGGTCAACAAACCCATGCCTCCACTGAACCCGGCTACAAAAGAACCGTTGAAACCGGAAGACCTCTACCCTATCTTCGCCAAGGAACTCTGCCATCAGGAATTGAACCAGACTGATGCATGGATTGAAATTCCGGAAGAAGTACGGGAAATGTACAAATACTACCGCAGTACCCCGCTGGTACGTGCTTACGGACTGGAGAAAGCACTGGGCACACCGGCACACATCTATTTCAAGAATGAAAGTGTCAGCCCTATCGGTTCACACAAACTGAACTCTGCACTGGCACAAGCTTACTACTGCAAGAAAGAAGGCGTAACGAACATCACTACTGAAACAGGTGCCGGACAATGGGGAGCTGCCTTGTCGTATGCCGCGAAGGTGTTCGGACTGGAAGCTGCTGTATATCAGGTAAAAATCAGTTACGAACAGAAGCCTTATCGCCGCAGCATCATGCAGACCTTCGGCGCACAGGTAACTCCTTCTCCTTCCATGTCTACCCGTGCAGGAAAAAATATCCTGACCAAATATCCGAACCATCAGGGTTCACTGGGTACTGCCATCTCGGAAGCTATCGAGCTGGCACGCACCACACCAAACTGTAAATATACACTGGGGTCCGTGCTGAGCCACGTAACCCTGCACCAGACTGTCATCGGACTGGAAGCTGAAAAGCAGATGGAAATGGCCGGCGAATATCCCGACATGATTATCGGCTGCTTCGGAGGAGGTTCCAACTTCGGAGGAATCTGTTTTCCGTTCATGCGCCACACCATTCTGGAAGGAAAGAAAACCCGTTACATCGCGGCCGAACCGGCATCCTGCCCGAAACTGACCAGAGGAAAATTCGAATATGACTTCGGTGACGAAGCAGGCTACACTCCATTGCTGCCGATGTTCACCCTGGGACACAACTTCACGCCTGCCAACATCCATGCCGGAGGACTCCGCTACCACGGTGCGGGAGTCATCGTTTCGCAGCTTTTGAAGGACAACCTGATGGAGGCCGTAGACGTGCAACAGCTTGACACCTTCAAGGCCGGCTGCCTGTTTGCCCGTGCCGAAGGCATCATCCCGGCTCCGGAATCCTGCCACGCCATTGCCGCCACCATTCAGGAAGCGGAAAAATGCAAGGAAACGGGCGAGGAAAAAGTCATCCTGTTCAACTTGTCCGGCCACGGACTGATAGACATGAGCGCTTACGACCAGTATCTGTCGGGCAACCTGACCAATTATTCACTGACGGAAGAAGACATTGCAAACAGCTTGCAGGACGTGCCGGAAGTGTAATTTTTGACACGCGTCCAAAATGCAAGTGCGTTTGAGAGAAAACGCAAGGACGTTTTATCCTAAACGCAAGTACGTTTTGATTCAAACGCAAAGGCGTTTTAGTACGAACGTACTTGCGTTTTTCCGTAAACGAAAAAGCGTTTAAAATATACCAAAACGAAGGGTGCCGGAAAGAGATTTTTCATCTTCCTCCGGCACCCTTTATTTATTTCATCAACTTATCTAATCCAATTACAACAGACGATTTGTTGCCGTATCCGGGAATACCACGGTCGGCTTGAAAGTCTTAGCCTCCTCAAAATCCATCAAAGCATACGACATGATAATCACCACATCGCCCACCTGCACCTTGCGGGCTGCCGCTCCGTTCAGACAAATACAACCTGAGCCGCGTTCACCCTTAATGATATAGGTTTCAAAACGTTCACCGTTGTTATTGTCTACAATCTGTACCTTCTCACCGGCAATCATGTTAGCCGCATCCATCAAATCTTCATCAATCGTAATGCTGCCCATGTAGTTCAGGTTCGCTTCTGTCACCGTTACGCAATGAAGCTTCGACTTCAACACTTCAATCATCATCATCCGTTATCCTTTATATTTAATGTTATCAATCAGACGTACTTCACCGCAATACACTGTGATACAACCTACAATGTAATTGCTTTCGTCCCATGCCTTTACGGGCTGAAGCGTATTGCCATCCACAATCTCGAAATATTCCAGTTCCAGTCCCGGTGCACGACGGATACAGTCTTCTACAAACTGCTTGGTTTCAAGCAAAACACGTGACTTGCTGAAATCTACACTGGCAAACAATGCCTTCGAAATCTGCAAGGCTTCCTTCCGCTGCTCTGCCGTAAGACGCGCATTGCGACTGCTCAATGCCAGACCGTCTTCTTCACGCACAATCGGGCATCCTACAATCTGAATATTGAAAGGATACTTGCGCACCATTTCACGGATAATGGCCAGCTGCTGGAAATCCTTTTCACCAAAATAAGCGCGGTCAGGTTCCACCATCAGGAATAATTTGCTGACAATCTGACAAACCCCGTTGAAATGTCCCGGACGGTATTTTCCTTCCATTACCGTATCCAGCGGCGCATAGCTGAACTGGCGGGTATCGGGTTCAGGATAAACTTCTTCTACAGAAGGAGCAAAGACCAACGTTGCTCCACATTTCTCCAATAAAGCACAATCCGCCTCCAATGTGCGCGGATATTTTAAAAGGTCATTCTGGTCGTTAAACTGTGTAGGGTTCACAAAGTCACTGACTACCACTACATCATTCTCAGCTACGGCACGATTCACCAACGAAGCGTGTCCCGCATGCAAAGCTCCCATCGTCGGAACCAGTCCGATAGTCTTTCCTTCTTTGCAGAAAGCATCGAGTTCGGCGCGAAGTTCACTGATTGTTTGAATTAACTTCATCTCTTATTCCTGTTTTTAATCATAAATTCAGAAAACGGCTGCAAAGTAACTATTTATTTAGCATATAAAGAAACGGAAATGGAAAATTCTTTTGGTGTTTAGCGAATTTATCCTATTTAGGACGTACAACAAACACGATTATAGCCTACTGTTTATCAATACATTAACATACTATAAGGATTTATAAACGGCTGTCGATTCGCTTCATTGGCGTATTTTTTGTATCTTTGCCAGTCGTTAAGAGCAACTATAATACAATGAGCGCGAAAAAAGTTTTATTCATTACACAAGAAATTACTCCCTACGTACCCGAAAGTAACCTGGCATTAATCGGCCAGAATTTACCGCAAGCCATACAAGACAAAGGCCGCGAAATCAGAACATTCATGCCCAAATGGGGTATCGTGAACGAACGCAGAAACCAATTGCATGAGGTAATCCGTCTGTCTGGAATGAATCTGATTATCGACGACACGGATCATCCGCTGATTATCAAGGTGGCATCTATTCAGGCTGCACGCAGACAAGTGTACTTTATTGATAATGATGATTATTTCCGGCACCGCCAGATGACATGCGATGAAAACGGAAAGGAATATGAAGACAATGGCGAACGTGCCATCTTCTATGCCCGTGGTGTGCTGGAAACTGTTAAGAAATTGCGCTGGTGTCCGGACGTGATTCACTGTCACGGATGGATGAGTGCGATGGTTCCTCTTTATATTAAGAAAGCATATTACGATGAACCTTCTTTCCGCGACTCAAAGGTGATTTTCTCACTTTATCAGGAAGGATTTAATTCGAATTTAGCTCCCAACTTTGCTGAACAAGTGCTGTTCAAGGAAGTAACTCCGGAAGATGTCAGCATGATGAAGTCGCCGGCAAACTATGAGGAACTCTGCAAGTTAGCAGTAGCCTACTCTGACGGAGTGATTCAAAATGACGAAACTGTAAACCAGAATGTACTTGACTACGCACGAAGCCTGAACATTCCGGTACTTGAATACGCTTCGGGCGATGCCTATGCAGATGCGTGTGACGCATTCTATGACAAGGTATTCGTTTCCGAATAAATATGAATACATAAAAAAGGACGAAAATGAAACTTAAGTTCTTGGCAGCAGTCGGACTTGCAGCCACACTCTACAGTTGTGATGATACCACTACAGGTGTCGGTGAATTCGTGGCAGATGCAGATGAAATTACTGCATCGGCTCAAACTTTTGAGGCCACTACCAAAACCCTGAAATATACAGACTTGAACCAGAACGGAGTATTCTCCCGTACAAGCAGCGCATACTTGGGTAAATTCACCGATCCGGATTTTGGAACGTATACCACCGATTTCATCACACAAATTAATTGCACGGAAGGTTTCGAATTTCCGGAACGTTTGAAAGATATTGAAAGTACTACACTGGAGTTATCTTATGCCAGTTTTTTTGGAGATTCTTTAGCACCAATGAAAGTGCGAGTTGACGTACTGAAAGAAGCAATTGATGACACAGGAGAAAACTTAGCATCTTATGAGCCTGAAAAGTTCTACAACAAAAATGGTAATCCTCTAGCTGAACAAGAGTATGCCGTACGTGATAATTCCTGGAGTGATGCAGAAATTGACTCTATCAAAAGTGCTAATGGATATTATCCCCCTTTGGTTATCAATTTGGATAAAAAGAATACATGGAATATTGGTGAGGAGCAACACACTGGCACATTTAGTCAATATTTGAAAGCAAAATACGATGAAAATAAGAATAACTTCAAGGATGCTTATTCTTTTATTCACAATGTATTACCAGGTTTTTATGTTCATAATACAAGTGGAGAAGGCTCCATTTTATACATTGGCGATATTTGGTTGCGCATGAAAGTTAGCTATTATATAACAGGTTCTGAAGGACAAGATTCTTTAGTTTATACTTCCATTCCTTTTGCTGCAACCAACGAAGTATTCATGTCTACCCGACTAAATAATTCTGAGAACGCATTAAACAAGCTGGCTGAAGAAAAGGAACACACCTATCTGAAAACGCCAGCAGGACTTTGCACAGAAGTGAAGCTTCCTTTACAAGAAATGTATGATGCGTTAGGTACAGACACACTGAACTCCGTATCTATGGCATTTACGAAATATAAGAATGTCAGTGATAATTCTGCAAGCAGCCCGTATAAAATGGGTACTCCGCAGAACTTGCTGCTCATTCGTAAAAACGAAGTAAAAGATTTCTTTGAACAAAGAAAGAATTACGATAGTAAAACGACCTTCTTAGGTACTTACAGCAGTACGACCAACTCCTATTCGTTCTCACAGGTAAACCGACTGATAAGCCAGATTTTCAGCGATATGAGAACCAAAGAAGAACCTACTGAAGGATGGGATGAATATAATACCATGGTATTGATTCCGGTAAAAACCGAAACAGACTCACAAGGAAACACCATCGGTTTGTCGCACGACCTGGAAGTAAACTCAGCTAAACTTATAGGTGGCGAGGGCGAGGAAGGAAAGAAAATCAAGATGGAAGTCATCTATACCAAACCGAAGTTCAATAAATAAGAAATAAGGAGGCTGTCTCAAAATGAAGTGACCCCAAAAAGTTGGACAAGTTAAACATTATCCCGTAATAGAAAGAGTTCGGTATTGTACCGGACTCTTTCCAT